>Ga0268262_10002219_pt1 | contig 22809 bp, 23 predicted proteins | sample TergutNc150P3_FD_190354 | JGI IMG/M metagenome (GOLD analysis project Ga0268262, IMG submission 190354) | Nasutitermes corniger P3 segment gut microbial community from laboratory colony in Florida, USA - Nc150 P3 (SPAdes) (version 2) | ecosystem: Host-associated > Arthropoda: Insects >...
GAATTATGCAAGCCGTTGATGGAAATGGCCAAGTGTTGCTGAAACAGGAAGTTGAGGAAGGCGATATTTATAGAATGTGCCAAACAAAGGATATTCCAACCCGCAACTGGGTTCACTTGGCGGTGGAAAGGGCAAAGCTCACGCAAAGCCCCGTTGTTTTTTGGCTAGACCCAAACCGCGCGCACGATAGAGAGGTGGAGAAAAAGGTTAAAGATGAGTTGTCAAAAATAAATTCAAGCGGTTTGGATATCAGCATAAAAAATCCAACCGAGGCAACTCTTTTTTCTATGCAAAGGGCAAAGGAAGGCTTAGACACAATTTCTGCGACTGGCAATGTGCTGAGGGATTATCTAACAGATTTATTCCCGATTTTGGAGCTTGGAACTTCGGCGAAAATGCTCTCCATAGTTCCGCTTTTGGCTGGCGGCGGTATTTTTGAAACAGGTGCAGGTGGTTCTGCGCCAAAGCAGGTTGAGCAACTTTTAAAAGAGAATTATCTGCGCTGGGATTCGCTTGGGGAGTTCTTTGCACTCGCGGAATCCATCAGTTTTTATGCAAAGCAGACCGGGAATAAAAAAGCGGAAATCTTGGCAAAAACCTTGGACCTCGCGAATGGGAGCATTCTTGAATTCAACCGAGTTCCTGCCCGCAAACTCGGCGAATTAGATAATAGAGGTTCACATTTCTATCTGGCTCTTTACTGGGCAACGGAGCTGGCAAAGCAAAACGAAGATTTGGAATTAAAAAACAAGTTTGAACCTTTTGCAAAGCATTTGAGCGACAACGAGCAGAAAATAGTTGCAGAGCTGGCAAGCACGCAAGGTCACGCCGTTGATATAGGCGGTTACTATCTTCCCGATGCGGAAAAATTGGCAAAGGTTATGAGGCCGAACTTTTTTGTCTGAACCACGATACGCCAGAAATCGTCTATCCGCATGGCAAATTTTTGTCCTACATTTGTTATTTTTTACTATATTGTAGGACAAAGGAGTTTTTATGAGTGTTGTTATTGGAATATTGAAAGAAGAGAGCGATAGGCTGGATGCACAACTGCTAAAATATAAAAATAAATTACTTTCCTTACCAAAGGCTTCAATAAAAAAAAGAGAGCGTTATTTATATTATGTTTATAGGCAAGGGAAAAAAATACTAACTGAATATATAGGTGAATTATCTAGCGAAAAAGCTAAAAAAGCAATGATGCTAGATGCGGAAAGAAAAAAATATAAACAACGAATAAAAGATACTTTTTTAGAATTGAAAGAAGTTAGGAGGCTACTTGGAAAACGAGCAATTTGAAGTTTTTCACAAAATTTTAACAAAATTGAATGATTCTGGTTCTTTGAACGAACTCATTCTTATAGGTAGTTGGTGTTTGCCTATATACAGCAAAATTTATAGTGGCAATACTGAAATCCAAATGCTGAGAACAAAAGATATAGATTTTCTTGTGAAGAATCCTAGAAATATCTCTAAATCAATAAATATCGATTCCGTTTTGCAAGAAATAGGATTTGAGCCAACTTTTGACACAAGTTCTATTTTGAAAAAATACGATATGAACGGGTTTGATTTAGAATTTCTCTCAGCTCGCATACGAGGCAACGAAAAAATAATAAAAATTCCGCAGCTATCAATAACTGCACAAGTTTTAGACTATATGGAAATAGCCGTTCAATACGCAATGGAAACGGAATATATTGGAATAAAACTAAAAATTCCTGAATTGCCTGCTTATGTACTTCATAAAGCAATAGTCCAAACTCTAAGAACAAACGAAGCTAAAAAGGAAAAAGACGCTGCCACCGTCGCGAGCTTGGGGCGTTTGATAGCGGAATTGCCAGAATTACAGACCCGTACAATTCAAATTTTCAACAAATTTCCAAAATCCTGGCAAAAAATAGTTTTAAAAATGGTAAAAATTCATTCACCGGAATTGAAGGAATTTTTCACCGTACCTTAGCGCATTAATTTAGCACAACAACCAAATGCGTAAAAAAACACAATGATCCGTTTCGTAGGGGCGTATTGAATACGCCCTGAATGTGAAATGATTTGCCTTTTGTTTGAACGTCTGAACCCCGATACTCGCTGGCGAACAGCCGAAGGCTGGTTATATTTTTAATACCGCAAATTGAAAACCAACCCAACGGCGGGCGTTCCGTCTCTTGGGACGATTAATGGCTCAATGGAATAGGAAACATTGTTGCTGCTGTTTAACGCCTCGTCTAGCGATTTGTTATATTTATCTGCATAATTAGATGTGTATATCCAGCCCATAACGCGGCTGGTAGCCAAAACAATACCAGACAATATACCAAAAGAATACATTGCAATATCGGGGGCATGACAATCATCAGTATAATGACCATCATCTCCCTTATCACAAAAACTAAATGCTGCATTATACGCCCCTATTCCAGCAGGGATAAGACCCCAACCAATTACGTCAATAATAGATAGTTTAATCCCAGAGGATCTATCTCCCTGTATATAACTGCCAAGTCCAAAACCTGGAACAAAATTCAATGCAAAATAACCTAAGTTGCTTTTTTTATTCTCATTGTACAAATCTGTTTTATCTATATACGACAAAGATGAAGCCTCTCTTTTAATTTCCTCTTTATGCTTCTCAACGCCGTTGTCAATATACCATTGAACTTTGGCTCTCTGCTCCATATTAGCACTCGGTTGTTGCTGGTATTGCACTTGCTGTGGCGGTGGCACAGAGGCAACGCTTGGTGTGGCAAGCATTTTTTTGAACAAGTCAGGGGCTTTCTCGTCTATGGCATTACGCAAGCCGACTATGTCTTTGGAATCACTTGTGAAAGAGCCTACCAAATTTCCTTTTTTGCTGTCGTAGAGTTCAACCTTGATAGTCAAATTCTTGTTGAAACGCCCTATCCGCCCTTGTGCAACATAATCCGCATTTACCTTCCTGCCCAACTCCGCAAGGCAGCTAGACTCTCTACATTCCTTTTGCGCTCGTTCCTGCGAACCGAGAAAAGCTACTATGCTCTCTGTGGTCATAACGCCGTATTGCTGCTTGGGCAAAACATTAACCGCCGTCTCGCGTAGCTTGTCGGTTAAATAAGCCAAATCGGAAATTCCTATAGAGTCGCGGTCGTCCAAAGTTTGGATTATGGCGACTCTCTCCTGCTGCTGGGCGTAGGCAGTGAGAGCGAGGAATAGCAAAATAAATGTGAATTTTGTTTTCATTACGGGAGTAACATAGAAAACTACGCCTTCCCGATGCTGATAAACTCAAAGCCGATTTTCTTTAATTCTTCGCCGTTTAGAATGTTGCGGCCATCAAAAATCAAAGCGGGCTTGCTCATGGAATCGTAGATTTTTTGCCAGTCCAAAGCAGCGTATTGCTGCCATTCTGTGCAGAGAAATACCGCGTGGGAGTCTTTTGCGGCTTCGTAAGGTTCTTCGGCAAATTGAACCTTGTCCAAAACATCGCTTAAATCACGCTTGGCATCCGGCAAAGCTCTATAATCGGTGATAACGGGAATCGCCCGCTCTTCCAAAAGTTCCCGAACAACCAGATGCGCGGGGCTTTCGCGGGTATCGTTGGTATCGGCTTTGAATGCAAAACCGAATACGGCTATTTTTTTGCCCGTTATGGTGTTGAACAAGGAACGCAAAACCCGCTTCACGGAGCGTGTGGTTTGCCATTCGTTTATTTTAATGACGTTTTCCCAATATGTTGCAACTTCCGGCAAGCCGTAATGTTCACATAAGTACACCAAATTGAGAATATCTTTTTTAAAACACGAACCGCCAAAACCTATGGAGGCTTTCAGGAATTTTGAACCTATGCGTGTGTCTTTGCCTATGGCGTTTGCAATTTCGTCTATGTTTGCGCCAGTTTTTTCGCAGAGCGCACTTAAGCTGTTTATGCTGGAAATTCTCTGTGCCAAAAATGCGTTGGCGGTTAATTTTGAAAGCTCGGAGCTCCACAAATTCGTGGTGATGATTCTTTCTCTTGGAACCCAGTTGGCGTAAATTTTTGCAATTTCCTCCACCGCAGCCAAGCCCTCTCTAGTTTGATGCCCGCCGATTAAAACCCTGTCGGGGTTTTCCAAATCCGCTATCGCGCTTCCTTCCGCCAAAAATTCTGGATTGCTCACAACATCAAAATGCAAGCCTTTGCCGTTGTTGTTCAAAATGCGTTCCATAGATTCCGCGGTGCGCACGGGCAGGGTGCTTTTTTCAACGACAATTTTTCCGCTTTCGCTTGCAGCTAAAATGCTGCGAGCCGTTTTTTCAATATATTGCAAATCGCTTGCTTTTCCTGCACCAAAGCCAAAAGTTTTGGTAGGGGTGTTCACGCTCACAAAAATTATATCCGCTTCTTTTATGCTCGCTTCTATATCCGTCCCAAAAAACAGATTTTTGCCTCTAACGCTTTCCACAACTTCTTTTAAGCCCGGCTCGTAAACCGGCAGATTATCGCTATTCCACGCATCTATGCGAGCGGCGTTTATATCAACTATTTTAACCTGATACTGCGGGCATTTCTTGGCTATCATAGCCATAGTTGGCCCGCCAACATACCCAGCACCTATGCACAAGATTTTTCTCTCAAACGACATAGGTTAGAATGTAGAAAAATCTTTTCCTCGTTTCATACTCCATATTCCTATGAAATATACGCTATCTTTTGTTATTCTGTAATAGATGTTGTACGGAAATTTTCCTAGCGGAATTTTTCTTATTTCATTTTTGTAAGGCGTTCCTATTGTTGGCATTTTGCATATATTTACAGCTTTTTCGTTAAATGTATCAATTAATATGCTTGCCTGCTCTGGCGAGTTGCCTTTTGTTTGTATATATTTTGCTACAGCTTTTACTTGCTTTCGGCATTGTTTCGAAATTCTGCCTTTCATCTATCTTCTGCCAATTCATTTTTTATTTCCGACAAAGCCTTAAACACGTCCTCGTGTTCACCCTTCATACATTCTTGCCAAGACTGTTCCAGCTTGTTGTCAAGCTCTGTTTCATCAATGGTATCCCAAAGCTCTCCCAGCCTTTCCTGCAAGTTCATTTTTTCAAAAGCTATTTCAACTGCTTTTTTTTCTACTCTTGATGTTTCTGTCATTATTGCCATATAAATTCATTCCACCACTCTAAAGAAATTTTCCAAAGGTTCTCTTTTAGACACAAAGGTATTCACCACGTGGTTTGCTTGCGGATAGCCAAAAGGCAGGGCGAGCAAAAACAGCAAATTTTCTGAATGAGGGATATGTTTGCTCAACAAATCGGGATAAGCCATAGCGCTATACTGAGGGCAGCAACCAAGCCCTCTATTGTACAATTCGGTTATGAGGGCTTGCAAAAACAAACCGCAGTCTAAAAAAGTACCCTGCCCATATTCGTCTCTGTTCACCGCCAAAAAGAAAACCTGCTTTGCGTCAAAGAACCTATAATTTTGGGAATCGTGTTCCTTGCGTTTTTCTTTATCTTCCCTGCCTATGCCTTTATGGGTTAAAAATGCCTTGCCAAGATCAATGGCTCTAGTTTTGAATGTTTCTGGCAACGGATCTTTGCTATACGCATATTCAAAAGACGGAGCTTTGCCGTTGTTGAAACCCGTTAGGTAGTCCACTCGCATATTCTCCAATGCTTGCCCCTGAACCAAAATCAATTTCCAGGGCTGGGTGTTTTTGCTGCTGGGGGCACGGTTTGCACCGAGCACTATGGACTGCACAATATCGGCAGGGACTATTTCGCCTGTGAAGGCTCGGATGGATTTTCGCATAACGTAAAATGTAGAAAATTGTGCTTACTATATTAATGCCTATGCCAAACAATATGTCTTTAATAAAAAACAAAGATACCGGCATAGAGGTTATTTTTCGCAAGGCTCTTTGGAAGGCGGGATTTCGCTATAGAAAAAATTACAAAAAACTGCCTGGCAAGCCAGACATCGCTTTGACAAAGCAAAAGATTGCAATTTTTTGCGATGGCGAATTTTGGCATGGCAAAAACTGGGAAGTGTCTAAAGAAAAAATAAAACGCAATCGCAATTATTGGATTCCAAAAATTGACAAAAATATAAAACGAGATTTTGAAACAGACAGGGACTTGAAACTCATGGGCTGGGAAGTTCTGCATTTTTGGGGTACGGATATAGAGAAAAATATGGCAGGCTGCATAGAGCAGGTTAGGGAAACTATTTTTTATAGGGATATTGAGTGGGAGCCGTGAGGGAATTGTGATTTTTTTTAGAACTATCTTTTTGATTTCAATTATATCTACCATCGCCCTTGCCGCCTTTTACGGCAATCAAAGCGCGGTGAAATGGAAGAGCGCAGAGACGGAGCATTTTTTAGTGCACTACCCTGTGGAATATAGGGAACGTGCGGCAGTGGCAACTAGTTTTGCCGAGAATGTTTATGATACAATCACTGCCCGCTACAAAATCAAATTGCCCAGCAAGGTGAATTTGGTTTTCAACAACGGGCTTTTCAGCAATGGCGAAGCAAACCCTGTTTACAATATGATGCAAATTTGGCTCACGAATTGGGATTTTAAAATTCGCGGTTCTCATTCATGGATAAGCAATGTTGTGACGCACGAGTTCAGCCACTTGGCGAGCATACAAAACGCGAGCAAAACTCCGCTGCCCTGGATTCAGGGCTTGCAAATTTCCAAAAGCGATTTTTTAAATGAAAAAAAACAAGTCGCTATAGGAGTACACATTCCATTTACAATAATGCCTATTTGGTTTGCAGAAGGCACCGCTCAATTTGAGAGTTATCGTATGGGCTTTGACCGCTGGGACACCCACCGCGATATGCTTTTGCGAATAGCTTTTTTGGAAAACAAGGTTTTGCCGCTGGAATTTATGGAGGATTTCAGCGAACAGGCTCTGGAAGCGGAACTTGGCCCATATACGCAAGGCTTTGACTTGGTGCGCTACATTGCGGAAACTTATGGCGAAGATGCAATCCCTGAATTGTGGAAAGACATGGGAAAAATCTCAAACTGGACTTTGAGCGGTGCTCTCAGCGGAAGATTTAAAATCACAGAAAAGGAACTGTATAGAAATTGGAAAGAGAAAAGAAAAGAGCATTACGAGAAAATTCGTAGTTCAATAGGTGAGATCAAAGCGGGGAAAAAAATAAGCGAAGGCTCTTTTTACAACGATTTTCTATCTCTGGCAAACGGCAACCTCTACGGGCTTTCAAATTTTGACGGCGATTTTTTTGACGGCGAAATTTTTGAACTCAAAGACTCCACACCAAAATCTTTTGAAAAATTTGAGTTGAAAAAACCTTATCTTTCGCAGGGTATGTCTGTTAGGCTAACCCCAGAGGGATTGCTCCTAGCTTATGTGACCTACCAAAACAGGGACAAAAATGGCAAGCCGTATTTTGACATAGCCATCGCAGACACCCTTGGCAACAATCGTTTAGCCACCGAATTCGCAGACGCAGTTTATCCCGACATTTCCCCAGACGGCAAGCAAGTTGTTTTTGCAAGGCGAGAGGCAAACGGAACGAGATTTTATCTATCCATAGCCAACATAGAAACAGGGGACAACATGACCTTCTCCGAGGTAGATGTAATGTCAGAAACTCCCGCACAGCAACAGGGCGATTACAAAGATATAGTAGCTCCAACAGGAGCGGAATTCAACATCTACAACCCAAAATTCTCCCCAGACGGAAAAAAAATAGCATTTAGCTATTTTGACGGCACAAAGCGAGGAATTGGAATATTTGAAAATGAATCCTGGGAATCCTTTAGTCCTGAGAATCGGGGTTCAGACATAAGGGATCCAAGTTGGAGCGCGGACGGAAAAAGCATTTACTATTCCAGCGATGAAACGGGCATTTTCAACATATATAAGATAGATTTAGAAACTGGCGAAACAAAACAGATGACAAATGTTCTAGGCGGTGCTTTCTCACCAGTTGAAAAAGGAGACTCCATATTTTATATAGGCTATGACAGAGATGGGTTTTCTATTTATGAAATTGAGAATGGAGAATTGAGAATGGAGAATAAAAAATATTCTCAATTCTCCATTCTCAATTCTCAATTAAACCAAGAACCAGACGAAATTTCCTTCGCAAACTCCGAGCGAAATTATTTCCCAATTCCAAGAATGCCAATACTTATACCTCTGTTTGCTTTTGATGACAGACCACCGGATTTTGGAGCGATAAATGTGGGAATAATGGTTCCGAAAATTGGGCTTGCGTTTGGCTTGAACGACCCTCTTAACAAAAACTTTTTCCAAATAGCGGCATTGCAGCAAATAGGTAGCTTTGGGGAAGATAGCCAGAGCGATTTGCTCGCGAGTTTGGAAAACCGCAGCTTTCCAATTACCCTAAACCTCGCATTTATGCGAAGCAACACGCCATCCAAAGACACAGTGTATCAAGAAGACCCTCGTCTTGAAAATGAGGTAAGCGAATATTCATCCGAGCTTTACAACGCTTTGCTTTCCGCTTCTTATTCGCTTTTCAAAAAAGGCGATTCGCTAACCGTCTTTGGTTCTTATGACTGGGCGGCATTTAACCTCTATCAAGATGGTTTTAAATGGAATTATCACAAGAGATGGCAAACAGGTTTGATGGCTGGCTTGTCTATTGCCGATAGCGTTTTTAATTTGCAGGGGTTGTATTCCTTTTCAAACTCCGATTTATTTAGACCGGGGACTTTTGCCGAGAGTTTTACCGTCAGCGAAACAGGGGTTATAACCCCGCATTATAGACGTTTCAATTTGCACGAGTGGGCAGGTTCGGCAAAGATTAAAATCAGCAAGCTCTCTTTTTCGCTTGCGGGCAATGGTATTTTAAATTGGCGTAGCTCCGATTCCGATACCTTGGATAATTTTTACCTGCACCCTCTTGTAATTGAGGGCTACCCTATTTTGGAGAGCAGCGAGAGTTATTTTAGGCAGGGGACGGGGGTCATTTTGGCGGAAGTTCGCTATAAGTACACAATTTATGAGGAGTTTAGAAAGAGATTTTGGATTTTCACCACCAGGAATTTCAATTTTTCGCCTTATGTGCAAACGGGCTCCGCTTGGGACCGTCACCGCTTCTCCGCTCTTAAACACAAAGAAAGCTGGCTGAAAAGTTTTGGCATAAACTGGCGTTTGGAAAATCGCTTATTTTACACCGCGCCTTTCAACATAGATTTTGGGGTTGCAAGGGGCTTGGATAACCCAAAAAACACCAGACTGAAGGTTGAAGTGGGAACGATGTAGATTTGCCACACTTAAAATAATTTTCTATATTACTTATGCCTTTTCAGGGCAATCTTGTGAAAATCAAGAGCAGTCCCGCTACCGTAATTGTCGGGCAACCACGTAGGGTTGCCCGTACAGAAGCCGGAAAACCTGCTAAGGTGCGGAGCATCATAAGATGCTTTGCAACAATGTTCCGAGGTAGAACCATGACCCAAAGAACCACTTTGGCTGCGTTTAGACGCCCCATTTTCGCAAGTTTCATCGCTATTGTTTCAGCACTCTTCGCGTGTTCAAACGGCAACGATGATGATCATAAAACACCGAGTTCTGGCAATTCCCTTTTGCTCAACTTCACAAGCGACTACACCACCGGAGAACTTCGCTGGATGGCTCTTGATTCCACAAGCCTTTCAACTGGGGCTTTGCCTTTTTACCAAGATTCAAAAATATCTGTTGGCGGCGGAAATATATTTGTTTTGAGCAACTACCCTGGTAGTTTGGCCTGCTTTTCACCAGAAAATATAGGCGATGAAAGCGCAATTAAACAAAATTCGCTTGATGCGAATGCTCCATACGAAGCCGCCGTTATAGGCAGCAAAGGCTATATAGCTTTAAACGATGAGGATTACGTGCAGGTATTTGATGTAGGCACGTGCACTCCGAGCGATACAATAGGCCTGCCGATTGCTGGCGCAAACGTCTCAACTATCAAAGCGAGCGGCGATACGTTGCTACTCACTTTGCAAAGATTGGAAAACTGGTCAGCGACAAAACTTGGGCTTTTGGTTCGCATAAAAGCTAGCACAAAAACCTTTATAGATACAATACAGTTGAATTTCTACAATCCTAGTTCAAGCGTTTTGAGCGATGGAAAACTCTATGTATCTTTGCAGGGATCTTATAACGAAGATTATTCCATTGATATAACAAAAACTGGAATAGAGGTTGTGGATTTGGCAACAGGAACTTCAGAAATTTTGGCAACAGGCACACAACTTGGCGGCGGGGCTGGCGACATTGCATTGGATGAAGCGAGCAAAATTCTATATGCGACAAGTGTTTCTGCTACTTGGGTTACTTCCGTTAAGCCTATAAACTTAACAACAAAAACTGTGGGAAATGCTTTGCCAGATATTATTAATGTCTCTGGTGGGCTTGTTTTTGACAAAGAGGGGAAAAAACTTTTTGTTGGAGACAACCCTGGTCTTAAAATCTATGATCCAGATGCAAAAACAACCACCATCGTAGGTAACCAAGACCCAAATCTTCCCCCTTATTCGTTGGCTATTATCCGCAGCGGTTCTTAGCGGTATCGCTGAATTCCTCGTGGTAAATTCCGTCAAAGCAAGCACCGCAAAAGTCATTTGGCAAACCGGTGCATTCATACATCCCCTTAATGCTCAAATAACACAGGCTTTCCACGTTGAGCATTTTTGCTATTTCGTTTGGGGCTAGGATGTTTGCTGCCAATTCTTCGGGGTCTGGGAAGTCCATTCCAAAATAACACGGGAATTTTACGGGCGGGCTTGCTATGCGAATATGAACCTCTTTTGCGCCAGCCTCTCTTATCATTTTGCATATAATTTTCAAAGTTGTTCCGCGCACAATGGAATCATCAACCAAGCACACTTTTTTGTCTTTAAGCACGCCTTTTATAGTGTTGAATTTAAGTTTTACCTTTTGTTCCCTTACATTTTGGGAAGGGTCTATAAAAGTTCTGCCAACATAATGGTTTCTCAAAAGCCCTATCTCAAATTGTATTCCGCTTGCTTGTGCGTAGCCAAGCGCGGCGGTTGTTGAGCTATCGGGGCAGGGAATTATTATATCCGCGTCAACGGGGCTTTCTTCCGCCAATTTTTTCCCCATTTTTCTGCGAATTTTGTCTGCGCTCTGTTCAAAAATTTTGCTATCGGGGCGGGCAAAATATATAAATTCAAATATGCAATGAGCTTTTCTATCTTTTTTAATTAAAGATTCGGAATGCATACCGTCTTTGTTTATAGTCAAAAATTCACCGGGCTGAACATCCCTCAAATACTCCACGCCCAGCAAGTCAAACCCGCAGGACTCGCTTGCGAATACATAAGAATTATTTTTTTTTCCTATGCAAAACGGGCGAAACCCAAAACCATCTCTAACCGCATACATAGTTTCCGCTGTCAAAAAGAGCAAGCAAAAACTGCCCTTGAATCTCCGAACCGCTATGCGAATGGCATCGGAGAGGTTGTCCGCTTTGGTGCGTGAAATTTCGTGCAAAAGAACTTCTGAATCTGATGTGCTTTGGAAAATATGCCCGTCTGCTTCCATCTCTGCGCGGATTTCGTGTGCGTTGGTTATATTGCCGTTATGCACCACCGCCAAGTAACCCCATTTGCAGGTCACTAATATAGGCTGGGCGTTTGCGAGTGTGCGAGAACCTGTGGTGCTGTAGCGAACGTGACCTATGGCGGCAAAACTATTTTCAACTATGTTCTCCAACTTGCCGTTGTTCACCAGATTTGCGACCAAACCCATAACCTTGCTAACCCGCACTTTTTTGCCATTGGTAGAGGCAATGCCCGCGCTTTCTTGCCCCCTGTGCTGCAAGGCGTAAAGACCTGTGGCTACGTTTCGTACAACGTTTTCTCCGTTGAAGATACCCATCACACCACATTCTTCACCGAGTTCGTCTGTCATATTTTCCTCTTTTTGCCAAAGCCGTTTTCCGTACCGTTCCAAAGCCTAACCATATTCGCCTTGTGTTTTACAATAACAAAAATTGCCACCAACCAAGACAAAGCAAAAACGTAAATATCAACTTTATAAATAGGCAAAATGTCAGAAACATAGCCAAAAGTTGCGAGTGCTGCCAGCAGGGCACATGCGCCTATGCTAGCTACCGACACATACTTTGTAGCCGCGAACAAAAGCCCCCAAAAGGCAAAGCAGGTGAGAGCCAGCACAGGTTGCAAGGCTAGGAAAATGCCAAGCGCGGTTAAAACTCCTTTGCCGCCTCTAAAGCCAGCCATGCAGGTAAAGCTATGCCCAAAAATCGCGAGCAAACCCGCAGTGATTGGCAACCATTCATAAATTTGCGAACCGTCTTCTGCTAAATTAAACTTCTTTGCTATAAACACCGCAAAAAAACCTTTGGATAAATCAACCGCAATTACAGGCAGAGCGGGCTTCCACCCCAGAACCCTGAACACATTTGTGAGTCCGGCGTTTTTGCTGCCGTGTTCCCGAATATCTATGCTTTTGTAAATTCTCGCAACCCATACCGCGCTTGGGATTGAGCCTAGCAGGTAGGCTATTGGCAATGCAAAAAAGGAATCCACGGCGGAAATTTAGAAAATTCTACTAACTCTTTTTGTCTGAACCCCGAAATTAACTTAACATTTTTGACAAGGTTTTGGGGTGATTTGCGACATAATCCAATATGCCAGACATTACCTTCACATAATTTCTATTAAAAGACTTAAAAACGGAAATATTTTTCGTGCTTATGGGTAAGGTAACTGTTGTTTTGATATTTCGTTTTTTCTTTGCAAGTTCGGCGAACTCAGCAATAGCAGTTTCGGAAGATTTTGGAGAGTCTTCATTATACACAATTGGAAAAGAAGAGGCAAGCTCTATTTCTGTCAATTGCTTTCTAGTTGGTTTTTGCCCAATTAGAACTTTTGTTGTTACCATCGCCATAATAACTGCTCCTTTCTTTTTTATTTGCCAAACGAGCCGAAATAAGTCTAATATTTTCACCTCGTTCAGTATAAACCACAAATAGCACTTTGCCTACCAAGCCAAGCGTTTGCCAACGAGTTTCCCTAGAACTATTGCTCAACGAATTGTCAAGCCGTTCTATGCGGTTAGGGTCGGCAAAAACCAATCTGGCAGTTTCAAAACTTATATGATGAATTCTACGATTAATAGCATTTTTACTTTCATCCCATTCAACTATAAGTTCCGCCATTTGGATTAATATAGGAAAATAGGAAATGCTGCCATACTATGACGGGTGGCTTAAGATATTTCTAAATTTATACATGTCCTTTTCCATCTTAAAAAATTCTGAAAATTCTCGTGCGAGGCTTGGGCTTTTGAAAACTGCCCACGGAGAAATCCCAACGCCTATTTTTATGCCCGTTGGGACAGCAGCGAGCGTGAAGGCAGTCTCGCCTAGAGACTTGCAGGAAATGGGCGCAAAGATAATTTTGGCAAATACCTATCATCTGCACTTGCGCCCCGGAACGCCTTTGATAGCAAAGATGGGTGGCATACACAAATTCAACGGCTGGAACGGCCCGGTTTTGACGGATAGCGGAGGGTTCCAGGTTTGGAGCTTAAAGGAACTTCGCAAAATAAAGGAAAATGGGGTTGAGTTCCGCAGCCATCTCGATGGGAGCAAGCATTTTTTTTCGCCAGAGAGCGTTATGCAGTCGCAAAGGGAAATAGGTGCGGATATAATAATGGCATTTGATGAATGCACGCCCTTCCCGAGTACAGCGGAAGAAGCTCAAAAATCCCTGAACTACACCAAACGCTGGACAAGGGCGGCAAAGGAATGGCTATGCGAAAATCCGCCTTTGCACGGTTATCCTCAGAAATTTTTTGGCATAATCCAAGGAGGAATGCATCGGGAACTTCGCTTGCAGGCTATTGAAGAGTTAAAGGAAATTGAGCCAGATGGCTATGCCATAGGCGGGCTTTCTGTTGGCGAACCCGCAGAGACCATGTATGAAATAACTGAGCTTTGCACAGCGCTTATGCCGCTGGATAAACCTCGTTATGTTATGGGTGTTGGAACGCCGTGGAATTTGCTGGAATTGATTTTGCGCGGCATAGATATGTTTGATTGCGTTATGCCAACTAGGAACGCCAGGAACGGGATGCTGTTCACAAGCAAGGGCATTTTGCACTACAAATCCGCAAGGCATAAAGAGGAGAATATTCCCCCCGATGAAAACTGCAATTGCTATACGTGCAAAAATTTTAGCCGTGCGTATTTGCGGCATTTGATACACGCGGAGGAAATTCTGGTTTTGCAGCTTGCGAGCATTCACAACCTGCATTTTTATCTGAATTTAATGGCGCAGGCAAGGGAAAAAATCGCAAGCGGAAATTTTGAAGCGTGGGCGGCGGAGCAAATCCCTGTGTTGCAAAAAGAGATTGGTAACTAAGGGCTCAACAGGCTCGTGAATTTTCTATTTTCTATCAAAGAGAGGTGAAAGATGGCAACCGAAACAGAAGTTTTAACCGTGACAGAAGTGAAGCAGGCTATGGGGATGCTAAGGCTTGGCGAATGGACTGAAGATTTATTGGATGAGATAGAACTTGACAGAAGGCTTAAAATAAGCCTAGAACAAGCGGACAGAGGCGAACTAAGACCAGCAGAAATGATAATAAATGAACTACTTACAGAATTAAAAAACGAATAATATGACAACAGATGAAATAGAAATAAAATCGGCATACACTACACCCGAATGCGACATTATGTTAAAAGAGGCAGTCGCATTCATAAAAGAAAACTCCCCAAAACAAGCGGGAATAATGATTGAAAAATTTCGCAAAATAAAAAATTTATTGGAAACTTTTCCCGAAATAGGAACTCTCTACAAAAATGGAATGAGAAAATTCAAGCTAGGTAAATTCCGCTATAACATTTATTACAGAATAAAAGAAAAAGAAATTGAAATAGTAGGCATTTGGCATACCAGCCGAGGAACGGAATTTGAAGAGCCTTAAAATGGTCGTTTCGGCTACGCTCAACGACCAGTAGCCGCTGGACGAAGCTGAAGCGAACTCAGTCTCACCCAGAGACCTGCGAGAAAAGGGCGCAAAAATCCTTGAACTACACCAAACGCTGGCGTTTTTTCTAATTTATAAAGTCCTATTATGAAGTTTCTGCCGCTCAAAGACCAGATGTCCTTGCTTATGCGCGGGGTTCAGGAAGTAGTTCCTGAGAATGACTTTGAAAAAAAATTGCAGAAATCCATAGATACAGGCATTCCGCTGCGCATAAAATTGGGCGTTGACCCTACCGCGCCGGATATTCATTTGGGGCATACGGTGGTTATGCGAAAATTGCGGCAGTTTCAGGATTTGGGTCACCAGGTTGTCCTTATAGTGGGGGATTATACCGCCATGATAGGAGACCCAAGCGGCCGCAACCAAACGCGCCCACGCCTTAGCCACGAACAGGTTATGGAAAACGCAAAGGAATATCAGCAGCAGTTTTTTAAGATTGTGAAAAAAGAACAGACCGAGGTTCGCCATAACGGGGATTGGTTTTCCAAAATGTCTTTTGAAAAGGTGACCGAGCTAGCGGGGAGCATAACCATTGCGCAGATGCTGGAAAGAGAGGATTTTAAAAACCGCTATGCGAACAAACAGCCTATAAGTTTGCACGAATTTCTTTACCCATTGATGCAGGGTTACGATAGCATTGAAATAGAAAGCGATGTGGAGATTGGCGGGACAGACCAAAAATTCAATGTTTTGCGCGGCAGGGATTTGCAATTGCGTGAGAACAAGGAACTTCAAGTTGGCTTGTTTATGCCTATACTCCTAGGTACAGACGGCAAGCAGAAGATGAGCAAGTCGCTTGGCAATTATGTGGGCATAAACGAATCGGCAGACGTTATGTACCATAAAGTCTATAATATCCCGGACAGCTTGGCGGAGAGCTGGTTTGAGCTTTTGACCGATAAACCTAAGAATGAAATTGCAGACTTATTAAAGGGCGATATTTTAGCGGCTAAAAAAGCCCTTGCCTTGGACATAGTTTCGCAGTACCACGGCGAACAAGCTGCAAAAGCCGCCGAAGAAAAGGAAAAATCTGTGCATAGCGGCAACATAGACTGGGAAAATCCGAGCAGTTTGCCGGATGATGCCGTGGTAAAAAATATTGAGGACAGGGATTATACGAATTTGGATATTCTCGACTTAACTGAGGCTTTTTCCAGCAAAGGGGAAGCACGGCGGATGTTAGCCAACAATGGGGTGAAATTCAACGGAAAAATAATCACAAACGCTAACGAGACTCTGGATAGAAATATGGTTAAAGACCGTTGTTTGGTACAAATAGGCAAAAGAAAATTTTTTTTATTAAATTTTCAGAAACCAAAATAACTATGGAGTGATATGATACAGATAGCATTAAAAGAACTCCGGGCTGGGCATGTTTTAGCCAAAAGTATTTACCGCGATACGGGAGAGATAATGCTTTCATCGGGCTACCGGATGACTGGAGATGTAAGCGCAAAACTTGCGGCTATTGGCATAGACAGGATTTGGGTATGGGAAGAGGGTTTAAACGATCTGGAATACGAAGATTTGGTTTCGGAAGTCACCATAAATCAAGGCGTTCTTTTGCTGAGAAAAACATATTTGGATTTTCGCACAAAGCTTGGCCTTGTTAGAACCAATTCCGAGGAAGTGATCCCAACTCCAGAGCAAATTTTAGCCAAACCGGAACAGATAAAAGGAACGATGAATATAGCAGCTTTTAGAAAAGTAGCCGCAGACATTTTCCAAGAGCTTAAAAAAGCAGACCCATCTATTTTGCACATGACAAGTTCCCGCTCCACGGGTAATTATTACCAGCAGCAATCCATAGATTGCGCCATTGTTGCGGCATTGCTCGCCAAACGTTACAATTTTGACCCAGATGAAATTGAAGATATGATTTTAGCGGTTCTGCTTATGGACGTAGGTCTAGCCCTTTTGCCAGATAATCTTTTAAATCCCAGCGCAAAGCTGTCTTTAGAGGAATTGGAACTTAAAAAAAAGCACCCTGATTATGGCTTTGAAATTTTACGGGCATGCAATGTTTCTCTGATTTGCGCAAATGTGGCGTTGCAGCATCACGAGCGGCAAGATGGCGGCGGTTATCCTCGCAAACTTACAGGCAGCAATAAACCGCCTATACGTACAACAGGGCCTGCTCCTAAAGGCAAAATAAACCGATATGCGGAAATTGCTTCCGTTGCTCTGGATTATGTTTCCCTTATAGCCCCTCCGCCTGGCATAGACGCGCAAACACCTATAAACAGCATAAAATTTTTAGTGCGGCTTTCTGGGGCCAAGCTCAATTCCTCTATTGTTGAAACCTTGCTTGCCATGATTCCCGTATATAGCGCAGGCGACCGCATAATGGTCACTTCAGACCCAAGCGGCGAGTTAAAAGGCTATGTGGGCGTGGTGCTGCGTTCAAATTCAAGGGAGCAAAACAGGCCTGCCATAGCTTTGATTTACAACGGCGCAGGCGAAAAAATCCCGCTCATACAAATAAATTTGTGGGAGAGAAAAGATCTTGAAATTAGGGAAGCGAAATTGGGTGAAATTTCCGGCATCCCCGCCGCTTCTCAAGAGGAAGAACATAAAGATATTGCCGATGCTCTTGCCGATGCCCTTGCAGACGCTAGTTAAAAAATTCCTTTATCCTGTCGAGCAGGCCGCGCTCACGTTTTTCATCGCGGTCTTGCCCAAGGGAGCTGAGTTCTTCGTAGAGGGATTTTTCCTTGCTGGATAAATTCTCTGGAATATGGGCTTGAACTTCCACGAAAAGGTCACCTTTGTAATCGGAGTTGTAGCCAGGCAAACCTTGGCCGCGAACCCTTAATTGCGTCCCTGGTTGCAGACCTGCGGAGATTTTCACTTTCACTTCGCCATACAGGGTTGGAACTCTTTGTTCGCCGCCCAAAGCGAGGCGGTAAACAGGAACAGGAATTTTGCAAAAGAGGTTCTGCCCGTCTCGTATAAAAAAATCATCGTTTTTTTCTTCTATATGAACTATGAGCGAGCCAGTTGCTCCGCCAAACGCGCTTGCATTGCCTTCGTTGCGCAATTTTATATAATTCCCGCTTGCAACCCCTGCGGGGATTTTTACTTCAATGGTATCTTCTACCCTAATGCGTTTTTGGCCCAAACAGCTTTTGCATTTGTTGGTAATTGCCTCGCCTGTGCCGTGGCACTCCGAGCAGGTGGCAACATTTACCACCTCGCCAAAAATGCCCTGCATTCTGCGGCGCACCTGCCCTTTGCCCAAGCACATCGGGCAGGTTTTTAAGCCTGTGCCGCCTTTGCCATTGCAATCCGAGCAAACTTTGTAACGCTTTATGCGAACTTTTTTTACAACTCCTTCGGCTATTTCTTTTAACGTAAGGGCAATGCCCATTTGCAAATCTTCGCCAGGCGCAGGCCCCCGCTTACGCGCACCACCGCCAAAATTGCCGCCAAAACCGCCGATATCTGCGAAAATATCGCCAAAATGCGTGAAAATATCATCAAAAGAAAATCCGCCGCCGCTAAAACCTCCGCCGAATCCTCCGCCAGATAACCCTTCGTGGCCAAAGCGGTCATATTGCGCTTTCTTTTTCTCATCGGAAAGCACATCGTAGGCCTCGGCAGCTTCTTTGAATTTATTTTCCGCTTCCTTATCGCCAGGATTTTTGTCTGGATGGTATTTTATAGCGAGCTTTTTATAAGCCCGCTTTATATCATCTGCGGAAGCGTCCTTAGAAACCCCAAGAACTTCGTAGTAATCTTTTTTTGCCATTTTCTATTTCTTCTCATCAACAACTTCATAATCCGCATCTACGGGGCCGTCTTTTTTGTCCCCACCGCTTTTGCAGTTGTCCCCGCAAGAGCCATCGCAGTTATCGCCGTGTTGATGTTCGCCGCCAGCTTTGCCGCCAGTTGCTCCAGCCATCTGAGCCGCTTGCAAGATTTGACCAACAATGCTCTGGGCTTTGTCCAGCGCGCTTTGAATATCCTCTTTGCTCGTGGCTTTTTCTGCGGCTGCTTTCAAATCCGCAACTGCGGTATTCGCTTGCGAAACCACATCGGCAGGCAATTTCCCTTCGTTCTCTTTCAAGGTTTTTTCAACTTGATAGACAACTTGCTCGGCTTGGTTCTTTGCATCCACCAATTCACGGGACTTTTTATCTTTGTCCGCATTGGCTTCCGCATCCTTAACCATTTTGTTTATCTCATCTTCGCTTAGGCCAGAAGAGGACTGGATTTTAATGCTCTGTTCTTTGCCGGTTTCTTTGTCTTTTGCGCTCACGTGCACAATGCCGTTTGCATCTATGTCAAAGGAAACCTCAATTTGTGGCATACCGCGTGGTTTTGCTGGAATTCCCGTCAAGTCAAAGCGGCCTAATGTGCGGTTATCCCTTGCAAATTCCCTTTCGCCTTGCAAAACGTGTATTGTGACCGCGCTCTGATTGTCGTCTGCGGTGCTGAACACCTGGCTTTTGCGAATAGGTATTGTGGTGTTGCGCTCTATGAGTTTTGTCATAACGCCACCCAAGGTTTCTATGCCAAGGGAAAGCGGGGTAACATCCAAAAGCACCACGTCTTTCAAGGAGCTGTCGCCTGCCAAAACTCCGCCCTGAATTGCTGCGCCAATGGCAACAACTTCGTCTGGGTTCACGCCTTTGTGCGGCTCTTTGTCAAATAATTTTTTAACTGCATCCTGAATAGCCGGAATGCGTATTGAACCGCCTACCAAAATAACCTCGTTTATATCGGCGGCTTTCAGCTTTGAGTCTGCCAATGCTTTGCGAACCGGTTCAAGGGTTTTTTCCACAAGGTGAGCGGTGAGCTGGTCAAACTTGGCGCGGGTGAGCGTTAAATCCAAATGCTTTGGGCCGCTTGCGTCTGCGGTTATGAACGGCAGATTTATATTTGTTGTGGTAGCAGCGGAGAGGTCTATCTTAGCCTTTTCTGCGGCATCCTTCAAGCGTTGCAAAGCCATTTTGTCTTTTTTGAGGTCTATTCCAGGATTGTCTTTGCGGAATTCGTCATTTATCCAGTCTATTATAACTTCGTCAAAGTTATCGCCGCCGAGCATGGTGTCTCCGTTGGTGGCGAGCACTTCAAATGAGCTTTCAAAAATTTCCAAAATGGAAATATCAAAAGTTCCGCCGCCCAAATCGTAAACGGCAATTTTCTCATTCTTTTTGGTGTCCAAGCCATAAGCGAGCGCGGCTGCGGTTGGTTCGTTTACTATGCGCAAAACTTCCAAGCCTGCAATTCTGCCGGCATCTTTTGTGGCTTGCCTTTGAGCATCGTTAAAATATGCTGGAACGGTGATAACCGCCTGCGTCACTTCCTGCCCAAGATAGTCCTCTGCGATTTTTTTCATCGTTTGCAGAACAACGGCGGAAATTTCCGGCGGGGCGTATTCCTTGCCGTCTATGTCCACGCGCACCAAGTCGTTGCCTTTGCCAACCAAGTGGTATGGCATGTGCTTTTCCGCTTCGCTGCATTCTTCCGCTCGGCGGCCCATAAATCTTTTTATTGAATAAATGGTTTTTTCGGCGTTGGTTATAGCTTGCCTTTTTGCCACGTGGCCCACTAAACGCTCGCCATTTTTGCCAAAAGCGACAATCGACGGCGTGGTGCGAAAGCCCTCGGCGTTAGCGATAACAACCGGTTTTCCACCTTCCATAACAGCAACGCAGCTGTTAGTTGTGCCCAAGTCTATTCCTATGATTTTTCCCATTGTCTCTTTCTCCTATTTAAAATCTATGCGGCCTTGCCGCTTGAAACTATTACCTTTGCTACCCTTAGCAATTTATTTTTAATCTTGTATCCCTTTTGGAACACCTGTATAATTTCCCCTTCGGGGACGGTTTCGCTCGGCTGGTTCATAAGGGCCTCGTGCATATTCGGGTCAAATGGCTGCCCCGTTGGGTCCATTGTTTCCAAGCCGAAGTCTTCAAGAACTTTGCTGAACTGCTCTTGAATCAACCGCACGCCTTTTTCAAAAGCCGCCAAATCTCCTGTTTTATTCTCCTCTGCAAAAGCCCGTTCAAAATTGTCTTTGACTTCTGAGAGCTTTGCCAATAATTTTCCGTTAGCCGTGTTTATTATCTCCAACTGCTCTTTTGCGGAGCGCGTGCGATAATTCTCAAACTCCGCAAAAAGCCGCAAATACTTATCATGGGCTGCCTTTTCCTTATCCGTTTCTTTTTCCGCTTTTTCGGCAACCGGCTCTTCTGCAGACTCCTCTATCAGTTTATCGACTTCTTCCGAAATCTCTTTTCTGTCCAAAGTCTCTTCCATGCTCTACGTAAGGCAAAAGCCATGCCGCATAAAAAACGGCTTTTTTGAGCAAAAAACGCCGTTTTTGTATTTTTATGTTTCAAAATGAAACGTGGAAAAAGAAAAGAAGGTGTTATTTTTTGGAACAGTATTGAACACCAGAATAAAAAGCCCCTGCCATTCGGCAGAGGCTTCTCCCTTGGAGATTAGCTATTGCTGTCATTTGGGCGGAGAATGGATTATCATTGTGTAGCTCCTTTAATCCTTCACGCAACGAACTTCGAGCAAGCTGTCCTTTGGGTCGTAGAGCCCAAAGAAATAAGCATTGTCGTAACCTATGAACCGGCAGTAAACTTCGTAATCATTGTACTCAATAGCCGTCCACCAGTGGCTGTAGTTGCCGGCTTCGTAGAAACTGCCATCTGAACGGCCTCCACCGCCTGGCAGAGCCGTAAACCCAAAATCATCTGTGCCATTGCCATTGTTGTTCCATCCGCTAGTCGCTTTCAGCTTGGTTCCAGCGGTTGACTCGCCGCCTGCAGAATTTTTAAGAACATCCCATTCCACAGTGCTAGGCAAATGCCAACCGCTTGGGCACGTCCCCTGATGATTTGGTCGGGTAGTGCTAATATAGCAATCGCTGGTGTTGCAGCTAGAGGGCAGAGCCATCGCGGTTGCCCAGTTATACAACCTTCCGTATTTATCGCAGTTGGCTGGTTTGTTGTCGTAGCATTTGGAACCACTTGCATTGTAGTTGAGGTTCTCCGCCATCCAAGTTTGGCTACCTATCTCTACACATCTGTAAACCTTGCCATCGCGGCTATCCGTGAGAGTGCAGGACGAATTATCCGTTTTAGAGCTGGAACTGCTTTCCTTGTTAGCCACCTTGCTATCGGAGCTTTCATGAAGGCTGTCAAGCAGAGTGTCAAACGAATGTTCGCCGCAAGCAGTGAATGTGAAAGCCATAGCAAGCCCAAAGGCTGCCAGTTTAAACAAGGGGCAGGCTGACCCTGCCCGTATGATGAGTTGTCTCATAGTGTTTCTCCATTCTGTAAATTCTCGAATTCTGAAAATTCTGGTTCAGACTAAGTAATTTAGTAACCCCCCGTTTTTTCATAGCTATTTATTTATAAAAAATCATTAAATATCCAAAAAAATGACATAGGGGGGTAGGGGGGTGCTGCCGATAGCCAAAGAGAGGTCGGCTATCCGATATATGTTAAAAAAAGTGGGAAATTTTAACATATCCCAAGAATATGTATAGTTTTGATATATATTTCCATAATATGTTAAAAAAAGTGGGAAATTTTAACATAAAATGTCTAGTTTATAAGGTATGCCTCAAAATTATGCTCCAAATAACGATTTGGCTCTTTTACCGCCAGCTTTTGATATTGAAACGAAAGCCATTCTAAGAAAAACCATTACTGCTAACCGCGCCCTGGCAGACCTTAAAAACAAAGCTGACCATTTAACTAATCAGGATATTTTGATTTCTAGCATAGTTTTGACCGAGGCTCGCGATAGCTCGGAAATTGAAAATATTGTAACAACCGCCGATT
>Ga0268262_10002220_pt1 | contig 22807 bp, 24 predicted proteins | sample TergutNc150P3_FD_190354 | JGI IMG/M metagenome (GOLD analysis project Ga0268262, IMG submission 190354) | Nasutitermes corniger P3 segment gut microbial community from laboratory colony in Florida, USA - Nc150 P3 (SPAdes) (version 2) | ecosystem: Host-associated > Arthropoda: Insects >...
TGCAATATAATGTGACCAGCATCGTTTCGTTCATAGCGCTCATCCTCCCAAATGTTTTTTGTTGTTAATAAACTATATGGAGTGATGGGCGTTTTTTCTACTCGTTAAAACTCGAAATTCGACCAATTACTTATTTAGGGATAAGCTCTAATATCTTTATATGCTCGCTTAATAAGCCGCAAATGGAATTATTTCAGTTATCTCCACCCTAAAACGCGCACGAGCTGCCTGGCGGCCGGAGTCAATAAAAAACGATGGAAAGCTTTCAAGACTGATAAAGCCAGTTGCTTCCTTAGGCCTGTTTCTTTCGCTGCCCTGAAGCATGGCCCTTACCGCTGCCCTGGCGGAGTCTTCAAGGGCTTTCTTTTTTATCGCAAGCCAGTATGGCTCCTCCGCTGAATCCCCTGTTGAACTGTAGCCAATAGCCTGAGCGGATCTGATATTCCCCTTTCGCCACATTTCCAGCCTGCGGCGCTGGGCATCTGTAGGGCGGTAATCCATCCATGCCGAAAGGAAAGCCGCAAACCGTTGCGTAGTCGCCTCAAATTCCCTGTTTTGAAAATTGGCGTGGGTTACATAAAGCCCTGGATCGCCCCAGCGTATTTCTCCAAGGGGAGTAAGTTCTAATTTTTCTTCAATGTTGCGGGCCCGTTCACCCACATCGTAATGAAAGGACCATCCGTAAATCTGCGCGGAAAAAAACAGAGCCGCCTCCTGCAAAGCCCGACGGTAGGCGGCTTCCTTGTCCAGCGGGTATTCCTCGTCCACATAAGCCCCGAAGATTGGTTCAAGTTCCACTCTAACTTCGCCCCTAAGCACATCCTGAGCTGAAAGCAAGAAGGAGAGAAATAGAAAAGAAAAGAGAAATAAGCGGGTTTTTCCGTTCACCTTTTGATTATCGGCGCATTGCACGCCAGGGGTTTATGCCGAAACGAACGAGAAAGTAAAGCCAGCCAAAGCCAAAACCTGCAAGGTGGGTAGCGTGTGCTACATTGCCGCCAAGCCCGGAGAGCATGAGGAAAACTTCCACAGCTGTAAAGCCCAGAACCATCACAGGGGCCCTGAGTGGAAGTATGCCCCATATATATAAGACTGCATCGGGGAAAAATGCGGCGAAGGCCAGTTGAACCGCAAAGATGGCCCCGGAAGCGCCCATCAGGAAAACAAGTGGGTTGCCGGTAAAAATGTAAACAAAGAATGAAAAAACACCCGCCAGGATACCTGTAAGCATATAATAAAGCAGGAATTCAGTGCTTCCCATTTTCCATTCCACTTGGCGTCCAAACATAAAAAGAGCAAACATATTAAACAACAGATGACTGATGGAATTTGGATCATGGACAAACATATAGGTAACGAACTGCCAAATCCAGCGTCTTTGTATCACTGCCAGAGGAATCATGGAAAGGCGGGTAATCAACTGTGAGTTTCTTAAGAAAATCTCGGCCATGTAAACCAGAATGTTTATGCCGATGAGAATAAACGTAATATTATCGTTTCTGTAACGGAAAGGCCGCCTGATTATATTCATTTGTTTATATTGTATTGAAAAAACTAAGAAAAGCCACTGAAGTTACCACATTTTCAATTTGCGGCGGTTAATTTACCAAATTCCCCCAAGATAGCCCTGTAATCCGCTATAGTTTCCGCAGAGACAAGCCTATTCCGCAGGGCGGCTGAGCCGGCTTCTCCTTTTTGACCGGGGGGTGCTTTGGTATAGGCGCAGAACTGTTTTCGCATTTCTTTGCAGGCCGCTCTTTCGCCAATGTCCGCTGAAAGTAGGGTTAGGTGGCGTAGGGCCGCAGAAACGCGCTCTTCAAAGCTCGTCGGCGACCAGGAGCCGGTTGCCAGAAAAGAGCGGGTTTCCGAAAAGATGAAGGGATTCCCCTCCGCGCCGCGCGCGAACATGACAGCGGCGCAGCCGGTTTCCCATAGCATGCGCTTGGCGTCTTCAGGAGAAAAAAGATCCCCTGAGCCTGTAACCGGTATGTTTAGACGGGAAACAAGGTCGGCCAGGTGCGACCATTCGCTTTTGCCGCCGTAGCCCTGCGCCTTTGTCCTGGGATGAAGGGTTACCATGGCGACCCCGGCTTCGGCAGCTATGCGGGCACATTCTGCGTAATTCAAGTGCTGTGAATCCCAGCCGGAGCGCATTTTCACTGTAACCGGCGCGCCTCCCAACGCCTCGCCGGAAGCTCGGACGACCGCTTCTACAATGCGTCCAAGCAAGGCGGGATCCTTCATCAATGCGGAGCCGGCGCCGGTCTTGACTACCTTGGGGACGGGACAGCCGCAGTTTATGTCCACCGCCTCCGGGTGAAGCGGTTCCAGGGACAGGGCAGCGCGGTACATCGTTTGCGGGTCATGGCCGAAGAGCTGGACAGCGTAACGCTTTTCGTTTTCTCCCCGACGTATCAGGTTGTTTGTCGCTTTTCCTCCCCGCACCAGGGCCTCGGCGGAGGCAAGCTCGGTAAAGGAAAAATTCGCTCCGCACTCGGCGCAAATGGAGCGAAAAGCCCGGTCCGTGTAACCGGCCACAGGGGCCAGAAAAAGGTTGCCGGACAACTCAAGGGAACCGATTTTTACAGGCCGGTAAAGAGAAAGAGACATAATACTATAAATTAAGAGGAATTTTTTGAAATTTCATCACGCAGAGGCGCATCGAACCTTCGGTTCGCGGACGCAGAGAGCTTTTAGTAATGAGAAAACCAAATATCTCCTTCTTTATTTTCATTATGAAAATAAGAAAAAGCATAGTAGAAAACACAAATTTAGGTAATAACGCTCTGTTCTCCGCGCCTCCGCGAGCTCTACCTTCGGTTCTATGGCGTGAGGTTCTTGAGTTGGTTTCTTTCTCAAGCTTACGATGTTGGGTATATCGCATTATTCACTGGGCAGGCCAAAGAAGCGGTTTGCGTTGTCCCAGAGGGCAATGCTTAACTCCTCTTCGTTCATTTCCAGCATCTCGGCCAGAAAACGGGAGGTAAGGGGAAGGTACTTTGGCATGTTCCTCTTGCCGCGGTGATCCGCCGGAACCATAAAGGGACTCTCGGATTCAATGAGAATCCTGTCTAACGGGAGCACTTCGACAGTCTCGTGGAGATTTTTGGCGTTCCGGTAAGTCAGATTTCCGGCAAAAGAAAAGTACAAATTAAGGTCGAGGGCCTTCTTCGCGTATTCGGCGTTTTCGGAATAGCAGTGAAGCACCCCGCCTCTGGGCGGAAGCCTGTCTCTAAGTATGTCCAACACGTCCTTACCCGCGTCCCGGTTGTGGATAATTACAGGCAAGTTAAGTTTGGCCGCAAGGTCAAGCTGGGTGATAAAAAGCTCGATTTGGGATTTTTTGTCGCCGAACTTCCGGTAATAATCCAGGCCAATTTCTCCAATCGCCACCACCCTAGGCTGCTTTGTGTGCTGTTCAATTGTTTGAACCCAGTCCCTGCCGGGGTTCTGAACCTCCGAAGGGGATACACCCACAGCGTAATAAACATTAGTGGCGGATCTTAGGTTATCGTAGACTCTGCCGAAATCGGCGAGACTGTTGCATATTGAAACAAGCCTGACTACCGATGCTTGCCTGGCTTCTTTAATTACCATGAGCTGTTCTATAGGATCCTCGCATATAAGCCCTATATGGGCATGAGTATCAAAATATTGCATACATTATTCCGTTATGGCGTGATTTGAACTTCCAAACTGGAGATATTCTAATTATAGCATAGCGCCAGGGAACCGTCAATCAAAATTTTGAAAATGATCAGCTAACCCATTGACCGGGAATCCTATTTTTATTAATTTCTATTATAGTTAATAACTCCATTATATCTATTTGGAGGAAATAACCATTGATCAGTACAGTAATTATTAGCCCCCAAAAGCATGAACGCGAAAGAATGGCTTCCCTTTTATCGGCGGAAAGGGAAATTAAAGTACTTGCTCATGGAAAGGACGGCTATGACGCGCTAAAGCTTGTTGGTAGCCATAAACCGGACATTGCTGTTCTGGATAATAATCTGGAGTTTATTGACGGAGAGGAAATCCCTCCTTTATTGAGGATTCGTTCACCCTCGACGGCGGTTATTATTGTTGTTGCAAAGATCAGCGATTATCAGCTTTACAAAGCCGCAACCAACGAAGTATCTGGAATTCTAAATAAAGAAGCCGACCTCGATTCGCTCCCCGGAATTCTGAAAAATGTATACGAAGGCAGGTGCTTTATCAGTTCTGTTTTTGCAGGCAGAGTTCTGCGTCTTCTTTGTTCGCTGAGCTACAAAAACACCGGTCAGCATGGTTCCGGGGAAAACAAGGGCCATAACAAACCGGTGGAAGGCGGTGATGTACTTTTTCTTTCCGGAGAGGATCCGGCTAAGTACCTTTCCAGAACGGAATTGAGAATTCTGGTTGAGATAGGCGAAGGCCACGCCAGTAACGAAATCGCCAAAAACCTCGGTCTTGCGGTGGGGACGGTAAGAAATTATATTTCTTCTGTTATGCACAAAACAGGCATGAATAACAGGCCGCAAATGGTTCGATATGCGTATTCATGCGGCCTTGTCCCGCTGACCCCCTTTTAGAGAAACCGTATAAAGGATCACCGCGATCCAAATGCATCCCAAAGCCAGAAAGTTTTGGATCGGAAATGGTTCGCCAAAAATGAAATAAGCTGTAATGAACGACAGGGTTGGGGATAAAAACTGCACAAAGCCCAAAGTTGAAAGGGGAAGCATTTTTGCGCTTTTTGAAAAGAGATACAATGGGAAGCTGGTTAATAACCCGCAAAGGGGGAGAAACAGCAGGGGTTTTAGGGGCAATTCCAAAATATAAGCAAGGCTATGCGGGTCAGGAAAGGAGCGGTTTGTTCCAAAAGGAATAAAGAACAATAAAATCCCAATAGGTGATGCCACCAGGGTTTCGACGCCCAGGGATTCAAGGGCAGTAAGGTGTACTTTCTTTTTTAAAAGGCCGTAAAACGCAAAACTTAAAGCCACACCCAAAGAAATCCAGGGCGGACTACCTGTCAGAATAGTTAAAATTAGTACGCCTACAAGGGCAACAATAAAAGCCAACAATTGCAGAATTTTCAGTTTTTCCCTGAAAAAAATCATCCCTAAGACTATAGAGAGCAAAGGGTTAATGTAATAGCCAATAGCGGATTCAATTGTATGCCCGCCGTTCACCGCCCAGATATAAAGGCCCCAACTAAAAGTGATCGTTAAGCCGGCCAATACAATAATTAATCCCTTTCGCCTGTCTTTATAGAATTTTAGCCATGAAGTATTTTTACTTGCCAATAAAATGCAGCCCACCAAAAGCAGGGAAAGGATGATCCTGAAACCCAGGATGTGCATGGAGTTTATCCCGGACAGAATTTTCCAATAAATTGGGAGAATTCCCCACAAAAGATAGGCAAAAATCGCAAAAAAAATTCCTTTGCCAAACGAGGATTTTTCCATTTTCAACTTATACCCAAAAAAAGCGTTGTTGAGAAGTGTTGTGTAAAGCTCCACAATACCAATAATTATTCATGAACTTTTAATGGCGTTCAGGATACTAGTCGCTATTTGTTCGGGAGCCAGGCCGTTATGCGAAAGCAATTCATTGTAGGTTGCCGAATGCAGAAAGCGGGCATTTCCATTCTTGTCCAGAAGGTTTATGGGTATCAGGTTTTCAGCCTTAAGGTTTTTTCGTCCGAACAAGGTCTTACGAAAATGATGCCATAGATATCCGTTGTTTTGTTCCGCCAGCACGATTTTTTTGCCGCTGTCATGCAGTTCTATTGCCATTTTGCCATCAAAAGAGGGCATATCAATAACTTCGGCTTTTACGCCTTTTTCCTCCAGGAGCCTGGCCGCTGTAATGGCCTCATAAACCCCATGGCCTGAGCTTACAATACAGGCACTAGCGGCAGATGGTTTGGATACGTAAATACCTTTGCCATATTCAAAGCGTAAATCCTCTGGATAAATAAGCGGAGCGGGGCTTCTGAGTATGCGCAGATATACAAGGCCTTTATTTCCCTCCATGATCCACTTCATAATGCTCAGCAAAAGTTGTGGGCAGGATACGTCAATTATTTTTAAATGGGCGATGCCATCATATACCATAATGTCATCATTGCCCATGTGAGTTGCGCCATTAGTCTTGGTTTCCAGGTTTGGCGCGGTTGACAGAAAGGTGATATCCAAACCGTGACCGGCCGCAAGCCAACCGGCCTTTGACTCAATGTCTTCCATGCGTTCTTGGAAGCTAACGGCGATACGGCGAAAGACCTGCCAGTTAAAGAAGGGGGCAAAAGTACTTACCCAGACGTTATACCCAAGGGCGGCAAAACTTTCGCCTATGTTCATCATATTGGCCTCGGCAATACCAACATTGAGAGCCCGGTTTCTGTCCACCCAGGAAACTCCCGCCTCAAGGCCGCTTGTTGAAGCCAAGTCGGAATCGACCGAAACAACCCTGGAATCAAGGGCAAAAACTTTCATGGCCGAGCTCACAACTTCCTGGGCATTGTAATTTTTTGAAGAATCCAGGACCGGCAGTTTGTCCTGGGCATAAATAATCTTTTTATCCCGTACTTTTGCGCGCCTGGTTTTTGCCTCTTTTATGCCTGCCTTGACGGCAATACCATCCTTTGTAGCCGAAAAAACAAGGCCCATCTTCCTGGCGGCCTCCGCCGCAAAGCCACGAAGCGTGTCGGTCGCTTCTTTATTTTCCGCTTCGGCGATGATAGCTGCCAATTCCTCTACCCTTACGGTTCGCAATTTCTCCTGTTGCTGTATTTCCTGATCAACAATGGCATCGGTAAATTCAACTTTGTGGCCGATCATGAAAGAGGAAAATCCACCCTGGCCTTTACGGGAACTGCAAATAATTACCGTAGGTCGGCCATTACGGGGTCCGTATTTGAATTCCATCATTGCGTCCAAAACCGGCTCGTACTTTGCGGCATCGGCGTTATAAACATTCCAGTCAAAGCTTTCAAAGGTCTTGCATAAGTTATTCATCGGATAATGAAGATGGTCGGTAATATCAAGCTGGCCTTCGTTTTTATCCAGGAGAACACAGAAATTATCCAGGTGTTTGGCACCGGAGAGCATCACGGCCTCCCAGGGCAGACCCTCCTGAAGTTCCCCGTCTCCAACCATGGTAAACACATCAAAACTTCTGCCGCAACGCGCAGCAAGGGCAAAACCCTGGGCTACGCAAATACCTTCTCCAAGGGGGCCGGTAGAGGCGTGAACACCCGGCAGTAATGGGCCGGGATGGCCGTTTAAAAGACTGTCATGGCTTCTGGAATTTATAAGGTACGATTCAGAAAAATATCCCAAGTCAGCATAGATTGAGGCTAATGTTGCAACGGCGTGTCCCTTGCTAAGGACAAAGAGATCCTGACCCGGGCAGGTCGGTTGTTCTACATCGTAGTTCATTATACCGCCGTAATACAGGGCCGTTAGGGGAATAGTGGCCGAGAACGCGCCGCCGATGTGAACACCCTTATCTACTGCTGTTTTCCCCTGAAGCAGGGTTAAGAGGCGAATATCCGCATCTTTGATTTCCAACAGTTTAAGAAAGGCCCGCTTTCTGAGCCGTTCGCTTTTTTTGCATTGATCAAACATATAATCCCTCCAAAAATTTTAAGCGCCCAGATAACCTCCGTCCACAGGGACAATAGCGCCTGAGATATAATCCGATGCGGCGGAAGCAAGGAATACTGTTACCCCCTTAAGGTCGTCCGGCTTGCCCCAGCGACCCATAGGGATACGGGCAGTGTGGGCTTTGCCCTGCTCGGTATTAATCATGTTCGCAGTCATCTCGGTGTCCATATAGCCGGGAGCAATGGCGTTAACATTGATCCCCTTGCCCGCCCACTCGTTGGACAGAGCTTTGGTCAATTGCATGACTCCGCCCTTGCTTGTAGCATAGGCGACGACACGGCGGCTGGCCACAAATGAAGTCATTGAGGCAATATTGATGATCTTGCCGCTGCCCTGCCTAATCATAATTTTACCGGCTGCCTGGCACATAAAGAAAAGAGAGGACATATTGATATCGATTATCGATCTGAATTTGTCCTCGGGAAAATCAACGGCATCGCAGCGGAATTGAATACCTGCGCCGTTGATCAATATGTCCAATCGTCCACCCAGAAGTTCAAGAGCTTTGGAGAAGGCAGCTTCGCGTGACTCCTGCTGGGCTATATTGGCATCTACAGAGAAGTAATTATTTTCGGCCCCGCCCAGGGATTTTGCAAGATCATGTACCTCGGAAGAAATGTCCATTAATACAACTTTGGCGCCAGCGTCGTGCAAGGCCACGGCCATGCCATAACACAGTCCGGTAGGCTTAGCCGCACCGGTAACAATAGCTGTCTTTCCCTTAAGTGAAAACAAATCAAAAATACTCATAATATTCCCTCTCCTTAAACAGTGTCTTCTTTATAGTAGATTCTGGTTCCGAGTATTGACATCTCCCCATAAGAGAGCTGCCAAAAAACACTTCGCATTGTATAATGTCATATATCAGTATATCTGACAATATCAGATATTGTTAAATTCTCGCATTGCTATTCATGCCTAAAAACACTATAATCTGATACAAAAAAAGCGGGGATATGGGAGGGGAGTCTAGGAACCTATCGGCTCCTTTAAAGTTTTATGACGAATCAAAGTCAAAGGAATGAGGCGCAGGACCTTTCAGCCATTCTAAAATCCGGTTTATTTGCAGATCTCCTTCCGGGCGAAGAAAAAACCATAGTAGAAAAAACTGAAACTTTATTGATCCGAAAAGGCGGACTGTTATTTTCTCCGGCTGAAAAGGCGGAACACTTTTATTTGCTTTTAAAGGGGAATGTCCGTGTTTTTAAACAAAATGAAAACGGCAGAGAAAATGAGATCGCCAGTTTTGCTCCCAGGGATTTAATCGGGGATTTTGATTTTGCCAGATCCGCCGACTACGATGCTTATGCGGAGGCCCTTGAAGATTCAACGCTGCTAATGTTCCCCAAGTTTGGCATTGATATGGAAGACTTTGCCATGGAAGAGCCCCACATTATTGCCAGAATCCTTCTTAATTCAGTGGCTATGGTAACCGGACGTATAAAAGCCACCAGGAAACTGTTATTCGAAAGCGCCTATTGGGTTAAGGAGCTGCACCGCAAGATCCACGAAGATTCCGTTACCGGTCTTTGGAAACAGACCTTCCTTACCGAGGAAATTAACAGGATTCTTGAAAAGCCAATGGCTTTAATTATGCTAAAACCGGATCGTTTTAAGATCCTGGTTGATTCCCTGGGACATGAAGCCGGGGACGAAGCGATGATAAAAATCGCGGCAATTCTTAAAGGTATTACCCGCAAACTGGATAAAGGCTGGGCAATAAGATTCAAAAGTAACGAAACGGGGCTTGTTGTCAATAAATGCGATGCCGCTGAGGCAAAATCTCTGGCCGTCTCTTTGGCCGAAGCTATTGCCGCCCTTCCGCAAGTTTCTTTGGAAAAAGAAAACTTTAACTTTACAGGTACTGTCGTATGGGGAGTTTGGCCCGTTGACGATAAATCCTGGGACTCTCTTTTTGAGGGAACCTATAAACTCCTGATGGATACCTGGAGAGATGGCGGGAAGACGGTTGTCCGCTACAATAAAGAAAAGATGATATGATCAGCCAGCTCAATACGGGTATTTATAAGGCGCTGAAAAAGGCGGCCATTTTCTCGAACCTTAGCGGATTGGAGCTTGACGAGGTTATTCCTTTTCTTGAGCCGCGAAGCATGAAAAAAGGAGAGGTTGTCTTCAGCGAGGGAGTCTTAGGAGAAGAAATGTTCGTCATTGTTTCCGGTGGGATAGAAGCCTGGGTAGCCCAGGCTGACGGTACCCAGCGATGGAGCTTTGAATTAAAAGCCGGGGATTTTTTTGGAGAAATGTCCATAATTGCAAACGAAACCAGATCAGCAACTATAGTAACGAAGGAAGACACAGAGTTGCTCACCCTTAACGGAGTTGATTTTTACCACATAGTTTTTGAGTATCCCATGATTGGAACAAAAATACTTAATTCTATACGAAAAGTACAAAATACCTGGTTTGAACAAATCTCAAAACACCTTGGCGATCTTATACGTTGGGGCGAAACAGCGCGCCGCCGGGCTGTCAGCGATGAGCTTACGGGTTTATATAACCGCCGTTTTCTTGAAGAATCTGCCAGCAATCGCTTTTTGCAGGGTACTCTTGGACTCCGCAATGTTTCTCTTATGATGATGGATCTGGACAAAATACACGAGATCAATGAAACCAACGGTACAAAGGCGGGGGATCTTGTGTTCATTTCGACAGCGGAAATTCTGCGTTCCGTTACCCGCGCAGGTGATATATGTGCAAGGCTTTCAGGAGATGAATTTGCCGTCCTTCTTCCGGATGCAGGCCCGGAAGAAGCTGTTTTAATTGCCGAAAGGGCAAGAGAAAACATTGCCTCCCGAAAAATCTCGGTACCGACTAAGCCTGGAGGCTCAAGAATGACACATATAAGCGTCTGTACGAGCATTGGTATTGCTACTGCTCCGATACACGCAAAGAACTGGGAAAACCTGTTTTTGGCCGCCGACGGCGCCTTGCGCCAGGCTAAAACATTGGGAAGAAACAGGGTGGTAGTTGCCGACTAACGGCATTCGGGGGCAAAATGGCAAAATATATTGCAAAAAATTCCGAGCGTATTAAAAACTGGCCCGCATGGGTTCAGGAAGTCGCGGTAAAGTATGGCTCCAAAACTGCCAATCTGTATATCATTCACGGAAACATCAGGGATTTCCTTCCTAAAGAAACCGAAGAAGGCGAATTTATTTTCGCCGAGATCCATCAGTATATCGCCGAAATTATTTTTGGAAACCAGGACATTATTGCCTATTTTAACCATTCCGAGGGCGTTTCCTTTTGTAATGAAGGAATGGCCAAGGAATACGAGGCGGTATTATCCAGGAATTTTCCGGATAGCGACCCAGGCGATTTTGTTTCCAGGGCGCCTGAGAAAAGTTTTTATTACCTTGAAAAATATTTTCTTATGCGGATCCGGAGGGATCGCAGGAATCCTTCTCCCCGCATAGTGCTTATAATCGATTATGCGGAGTACATTATTCCTGGAGGGGATATGTTGCGCCTTTCGGACGCAGACCGCTTTTGCCTTGTTACATTAAACCGCTGGGCCAATAACACCGATTTTACCGAGGGAGATGTTTCCATTATTCTTCTTACCGAGAATCTCGCGGATCTTTCTCCCCGGCTTGCCGCTTCGTCTTCCACCGTAACGATAGAGGTGCCTTTTCCCGATGAAGCCGTGCGGGCAAGTTTTCTTCGTTCAAGGGAACGCGATGGGTATTTAACACTGGATCGGGGGCTTACTACAGAAGGGGTTGCCTCAGTTACAAGCGGCTTAAACTTAATGAATCTGGATCGGCTGGTTCTGGAGCGTTACGAGGAAGACAAAGCCCTGACCATGGAGTACCTTAGTCATAAGAAAAAGGAAATGATTGAGCAGGAGGCCGGCGGGCTTTTGGAATTTATGGAAACCCAGTACAACCTTGACGCTGTTTCCGGCCATGACTTTGTAAAGAAGCAGCTCAGAAACCACGCCAAGGCAATTAAGCGCGGCCAGAGCGAAGTAGTGCCGATGGGCTACCTGATAGCGGGGCCCATTGGTACCGGAAAGAGTTTTATGGTTAGCGCCTTCGCCGGTGAAATCGGAATCCCCATGGTTAAATTCCGCAACTTCCGTTCCAAGTGGCAAGGCGAGTCCGAGTCAAATCTGGAGAAGGTTCTCAATATCCTAAAGTCCATGGCCCCGGTAGCGGTAATGATCGACGAAGCGGACGCGTACCTGGGCGACCGTGATCAGGAAGGGGACTCGGGTACCAGTAACCGTGTGTTTGCTCAAATAGCCAGTTTCATGGGGGACACCTCTTACCGTGGAAAGATCATCTGGTTCCTTATAACCTGCCGTCCCGACCTTCTTCCCATAGACCTTAAACGCCAGGGCCGGGCGGAAGAACACTTTGCCCTCTTTTACCCGGAAACCTTGCCGGAAAAAGTAGCCCTGTTTGAAACCCTGATAAAAAAGCTCAGATTCGGGGTTCACACTTTTTCGATCCCTGATCTTTTTAAGAAATACAGCCACGAAGTTTCCGGGGCGGAAATAGAGTCCATGCTCATAAGGGCAATGCAAAGGGCTGTAATGGAAGGCCGGACAATGATCTCCAAACAGGATATGGAAGAGGTGATGGAAGACTTTATCCCGCCCCAGTACCCCCACGCGATCCGGCTTCAAAATCTTGTGGCGGCGGTGGAATGTACTTCCAAAAAAATGGTTCCTAAGCGTTTCCAGCTTGATAATTCCCAAATGGTAAAGGAAATACAGGAGCTGAAGACTTTGCTTGGTGAGAGGAAGTAAAATCTTAAGTGTCTAAATAAATTTTTTCCAGTAAGAACCCAATATCATGGGTAAATTGTGGTTCAACATTGTTATAAATCAACATACCCTTAATAGCTTTTTTCCACTGCCTGTTGAGCCTGATAGCATAAATCCTCATAATAAACAAAATTACTATTTCGTGTTTTGGCAATTTCAAGGCTGCTTTTTTGCTCTACCAAGCCAGGATCCATACCGTTCCATATAAGCGAGAAGGCCGCCATAGAGGTGGAGCGGCAGGTGGAACTCACCGTTTCTTAGGGAGGCAAGATAATTCTGGGCGGCAAGCGTAACGGCGCTTTCTATGAGCCCACGGTAATTGTTGACGTGCCAAAAACCGCCAACGTTTCCAAGTTCGGGCTCTGCGGCTGCATTTTTACCACAGACATGAAAACCGCCTGGAAAACGGCAGCCCAGCTTGAATGCGGCGGTGTTATTATCAACGGCGCGAGCTTCTTCCGCAGTTTTGAGATGCCCTTCGGCGGTTACAAGTACTCAGGGATCGGGACGGAAGGAATACTGTCCACCTTTGACGAGGTAACGCTGACCAAGACTATTGTTTTGAAGAACATTATTTAGAGTCTGTTGCCGAGCGGGTAACCGCCCGGTTCTATTCGCTCCAAGCAGCCAAGAGATTTTGCCTGTTTAATCCTTCCACGGAAAAATAAAGCTTCTCAAACTCCTGCTCCCTGTCTTGTCCTGCTCGTCGATAAGAAGCGCGTCCCAGGGGATTTTGCGCCTGTTTGCTTCGGGGTTTGTTTCAAGCCAGTCGTATTTCAAAAGCCTTAAACGCAGAGCCTCATCAAGAAAAAGCAGAACCCCCGCCGGGCCTGGAAGCAGGAACGCCACAAGCGCGGAAAAAACCAAAACAACCAAGTTATGTAAAAATGAAAAAATACAGAACATGGGGTTGTCGAAAAAAATGATAAAGCATTTTTTTATTACGCTCGTTAGTTTTGTACCCAAGCGGCAACGAACCGCAAAGAAAAACTGAAAGGCCAAAACAGCCGCAGCCAGAGTCCAAAAAACAACAGCCGCCAGTAAAAGTCCCATCATTGTTCCCATGCTAAAATAAAAAGGAATTACTACGGCACATAGGATATAACCTAAAAACACAAAGCCCCCAAAAATCAATCCGGCAGGCCATGCCGTTTTTAGATTGCCAAAAAAATCAGAAAACCCGAAACTGCCGTAGTCTGATATGGATTTCAAAGTTAAAGCCGCAGTCGAAAGGTAAACACAACACCAGAGTCCCCCAATTACCATTGCCCCTATCGCAAGGGCAGGAACTGCCTCAAAAAGCGACGGAATAAACACCGGAATTGACAGAGAAGCGATAAAACCCAGGTTAACCAGGACAAGCCTAAACAGATTGTCCCAGAGATCAAAAAAGTTTTTCTTTATTAGGAAGCCAATCATTCTGTAGATGATATTATTTTTATACCGCCAGTGTCCACATACTGGGCTAAACTTGACTCACAAATTTGCAAAACCTGACAAAGGGAGGGCAGCGATACGGCAAAAAAGCTGGAGGAACCTATCGCAGACCTTCGGTCTGACACAGCCCCGTCCGGCTATTCTTCTGCAACAGGGCATTATTTAATTTCATAGATCAGCGACATCTTCATGTTTCTCATGCCGGACGCCATTATTACACTTTAAGTTTTTGCTTTTTTCCCTAGTCTGTTCCGATAGGGAACTCCAGAAATTTTTTGCGTCCCGCTGCCCTCCCCTTGCCAGCCTATTTCGAAAAATTGTGGGTCAAGTTTAGACTAGCAGGGATTAACGCTCCGCCGGAGTACCTTCCGCCGAGCCCGTAGGGTGAGGTTCCCATCCGGTACCTCATAATTTTTTGGCCTACAGAACCGTCCGACTGGAGCCGAAGGCTAAACCGAAGGTCTGCGGTAGTCCCGCGCTGTCCCATTTCCTGTCTTATTGCGATTGTAAGCAAGGTAACAAAGTAAATGCTATTGCCTTATGACGGTAAATGCCAGCCGGAGTAGGCGCTGGGCGGTTGCGGAAACATTTGGAGTTCCCTGCCGGAGCAAACGTGTGGAAAAAGGTTAGCCATAAAGTGTAGAAAATGCATGACCACTTAATGGTAATAAACATTGTTTTTCAATATTGTTCTTAAAAATTAAGTGGTCAGGCGGTTGCGAAGGCGGATTCAACAAGCGTTTCCGCAAGCCGCCCAGCGCCCACTCCGGCTGGTTTATGCTGTAAGTAAATACTATTGTCCTTATACTGCAACCTTTTTATTTGTTATGAGTCTGAATAATTAGCTTGACAAATTTTGTTATATTGTTATTATGACAAAAAATGAAAATTTGTCGTTTAAGAGGAAACAATGGCATTTGAGATAATAGGAACAGGCCGGGCGGTGCCTTCCATGCGGGTTACAAATGATGAAATGGCAAAAAAAATCGACACCAGTGATGAATGGATTCGTTCCCACACAGGCATAGGGGCGCGGCATATTGCCGATGATGATACGGCGTGCAGCGATTTGGCTCTGGAAGCGGCGCGGAAGGCTCTGAGCATGGCGGAACCGGACAAAAGCCCGGAAGAAGCGGCTCTGTTCCTGGATGTAATCGTACTTGCATCGGCCTCGCCGGATTATCTTGGCACCCCCTCCACTGCCTGCATAGTTCAGGATAAATTGGGGGCAAAACGGGCATGTGCAATGGACATTACCGCCGGCTGTACCGGGTTTATCTACGGCATGGAAACAGCCGCGGGGCTCCTTGCCATGGATAGCGGCAAAAAGCGGGCCCTTGTAATCGGTTCCGAGGTGCTTTCCAGGCTTATGGATTGGACCGACCGGGGAAGCTGCGTGCTTTTTGGCGACGGAGCTGGCGCTGTGGTGCTGGAAAAAACCGCTGCCCCGCGCGAGGGCCCGGACAGGCGGGGGCTCATCAGAACCGTTCTCAGGGCCGACGGATCCGGCGCGGAATACCTGGTTACCAAGCGGAGCGGCTCGCGAAACCCCTTAAAGGCAGGGGAAACAGTAGACAAACCCTTCTATATAGCAATGAACGGTCAGGCGGTTTACAACTTTGCGGTAAAAGCGGTGACTGACACCATTACGGACATCCTCTCTATGGAAGGTATCGGTATTGATGACGTGAATTTAATCATCCCCCACCAGGCAAATGCCAGGATAGTTCAGGCTGCGGCAAAAAGGCTGAAAGTTTCGGAAGAAAAATTCTATCTAAATATCGAGGAATATGCCAATACTTCCGCCGCTTCAATCCCCATTGCCCTGGATGAACTTAACCGGGCGGGAAAACTTAAAACCGGGGAGTTGCTTTTATTCGTTGGTTTCGGCGGCGGATTAACTTACGGTGCAAACCTTTTGGTCTGGTAATGCCTGTCTGGTAATCCCTTGACACTTTATTGGGAAAGTATGATAATGACATAATGTTAAATTGTGTCATTTTAATGTTAATTTTAACCTCCAAGGAAAAGATTTATGACTGACAAGACGTTTTTTGTGTTCCCCGCCCAGGGAGCGCAGTATCCCGGAATGGCCGTTGATTTTTTCAGACAGGGCGGCGAAAGGGTGAAGCGGCTTTTTTCCCTTGCTTCAGAAATTCAGGGGAGGGACATGGCGGGATTGATAAGCAATTCAAGCTCCGAATACCTAAAAAGAACCGATGTCTCGCAGCCGACAATTACCCTTGCGAACCTAGCCGCCGCAGAATACCTGGCAGAAAAGGGAATAACGCCGTCCGGTTGCGCGGGTTTCAGTCTGGGCGAGTACGCTGCCCTTGCCTCAGCGGGGGTGATAAGCGAAGAAGACTGCCTCTCCCTCGTAACCCACCGTGGAAACGCTATGCAGGCGGCAATAGATCGCATACAGGGAGGGAACGAGGCAAACGCGCCGGGCATGGCCGCCGTTGTGGGGCTTTCTCCGGAAAATGTAGAAGCGCTAATAGCCGAATGGAGAAATGCGGGGCTTACCGGCCTTTACGCGGCAAACTTTAACTCGTCAAAGCAGGTGGCTGTGTCGGGCAGCGCGGCGGCTCTGGCGGAAGCGGAAAAACGCTTTAAGGAAGCGGGGGCAAGGCGCTTCATGCGGCTTGCGGTGGCGGGCCCTTACCACTCGCCATTTATGAAAGAAGCGGCGGATGCTTTTGCTCCCTATCTGGAAAAGGTTCACTTTAACGACCCTAAGATACCCATTTTTTCCAATGTTACAGGAAAGCAGGTGTTAAGCGGGGCCGAAGCAAAAGCCCTGGCTGTTAAACAGATTGTTGAACCAGTGCGCTGGACTGACGAAGAAGCCCTTATGGCCAAATTTGAGCCGAAAGAACTGCTTGAAACAGGGCCCGGAAAGGTTTTGCAGGGCTTGTGGAAAGATTTGGGAAATTCTATTCCCTGCTATAGCGCCGGTACTGCGGCGGAAATTGATGAGCTTTATCGTGATGTAGTTCAAAAGTGCGGCTAAGATAAGTCAATCGAAAAGTCAGGATTGGAGGAAACATGAGGCTTGAAAATAAAAAAGCCCTGGTAACCGGGGCGCTCAGGGGAATCGGCAAAACAATTGCGGATCTTTTTATTGCGGAGGGAGCGGAAGTCTGGGGTCTGGACTACAAAACACCGGAAGATCTTTCGGCAAGGATCGAATCAGCGAAAGGAAAGCTCCACTGGGTTGCCGCAGATCTTTCGGAGCTGAGCACTGTAGAGGGAAAAATTGAAAACGCGCTGAAAGAATCCGGCGGCTTTGACATACTGGTCAACAACGCGGGCATAACCAAAGACAACCTTTCTTTCAGGATGTCTCTTGAAGAATGGCAAAAAGTGCTGGATATAAACTTAAGCGCGTCCTTTCTTGTCGCCCGTACTGTGGGCCGCGACATGATCCGCAAACGCTCCGGCTCCATTGTCAACATGGCGAGCGTAGTGGGGATTCACGGGAACGGTGGTCAGGCGAATTATTCCGCAAGCAAGGCCGGGCTTATAGGCGTAACCAAGAGCCTTGCTCAGGAAACCGCAAGCCGCGGCGTCCGGGTAAATGCCGTTGCCCCCGGTTACATCGCGACCGACATGACCGCCGGTTTGCCGGACAAAGTAAAGGAAGCGTTCATTGAAAAAATCCCCCTAAAGCGCATGGGCACTCCGCAAGATGTTGCCAATGCCGTTCTTTTTCTGGCATCGGACGATTCGGTTTATATCACAGGCCAGGTTCTTCCGGTTGACGGCGGAATGTTTACCTGATCTAAATGGAGAACAAGATGAGAAAAGTAGTTGTTACCGGAATGGGGGCGGTTTCCCCTATCGGCAATACTGTTGAAGAATTTTGCGCAGGCCTTAAAGCCGGCAAGAGCGGGATTGGCCCCATCACCCAGTTTGATACCACCGGATTCGATGTTACCATAGCCGGGGAGATCAAGGACTTTGATCCGACGCTGTGGATAAATAAAAAAGAAGCCAGAAAAATGTCGCGTTTTATTCAGATAGCGGTGGTGGCTGCCGCACAGGCACTCATCGAAGCCGATCTTCTTGGAGAACCGGATGCCGAAGGCAAGCGGCTGGTTAAAAGCGACCCGGATAAAACCGGCGTTGTTATTGGCAACGGGATTGGCGGCTTTGAAATTATTGGTGAGTCATTCAAAAAACTCTTCGACGCGGGGCCAAAGAGGATGCTGCCTTTGACTATCCCCCTTATGATCCCGAATGAAGCGGCGGGAAATATTTCGATGCTGTTCGGCACAAAGGGACCGGCGTTTACACAGGTTACAGCCTGCGCTTCCGGCACTGACGCCCTTGGGCAGGCGCTGGACCTTATCCGCGCGGGCCGCTGCGATGTGGTCATTTCCGGCGGAACCGAAGCGGTTATTGTGCCTTTCGCTATCGGCGGCTTTCAAATGCTAAAGGCCCTTTCTACAAAACGTTGCCATGAGCCTGAAAAAGCCTCCCGCCCGTTTGACGCTGACCGCGACGGTTTCGTGCTTGCAGAAGGATCGGGAATCCTTATTCTGGAAAGCGAAGAACACGCAAAGAACCGGGGCGCGAAAATACTCGCCGAATTCGCGGGCTACGGGGCAAGCGCCGATGCGTATCACATAACGGCACCGGATCCGACTGGTGTCGGCGGCAGCACAGCAATGAAAAAAGCAATTGCCGATGCGGGGCTCAAGCCGGAGGATATTCAGTATTACAACGCCCACGGTACTTCAACAGAGATCAACGATCCTACCGAAACCAAAATGCTGAAAATCGCCTTCGGGGATCATGCCTACAAGATGAAAATATCAAGCACCAAGAGCATGACCGGCCACTGTGTAGCAGGCGGCGGCGGCCTTGAAGCCATAGCCTGCATACTCGCCATGCGCGACGGTTTTTTCCCCCCTACGATCAACCTGGACAATCCCGATCCCGAATGCGATCTGGACTATGTGCCCAACAAAGCCCAGTACGGAGAAATCAACGCCGCCGCTTCCGGCTCCTTGGGTTTCGGCGGGCATAACGGCGTAATAGTCTTCAAAAAGTATAAATAGGAAGTGGGGGTAAAGAATGAGTAATGAGATTGAAAGCCTGCTTCCCCACAGGGAACCTTTTCTTTTTGTAGACGAGATCGTGCAGGCTGATGAAAAAAAAATCGTGGCAAAGCACGTTTTCACTGAAAAAGAATTTTTTTTTAAGGGGCACTTCCCGGAGTACCCGGTTGTTCCCGGCGTGATTCTTGTTGAGACCATGGCCCAGTCAGGCGGCGCGGGTTTGCGGAAGCAGGGCCTTCTTGGTGGCGATTCCCTGTTTTTCTTCGCCAGCGTTGACAAGGTAAAATTCCGCCGCCAGGTTCGGCCCGGCGACGAGCTTCGTTCGGAAATTGAAAACCTAAGGGTCTCCTCCAAGATGATCAAACAGTCAGGCAAGGCTTATGTGGGCGACGAGCTCGCAGCCGAAGCCGAATGGATGTGTCTGCTAGGTCCCGCTCCGGTAAAATAATGGCGCAATAATGATTGTCAAACCGATGGTGCGGAACAACATCTGCCTTAACAGCCATCCTCTAGGCTGCGCCGCTACTGTTCTACGACAGATTGAATACGCGAAAAAAGCCCTTCAGCCCGTAACCGGTGCAAAGCCGCGCCTGGCGCTGATCATCGGCTGTTCCAACGGTTATGGCCTTTCGAGCCGCATTGCCGCCGCCTTTGGCTATGGAGCTGTTACTGTCGGAGTCTCCAAAGAAAAAGCCGCATCGGAAAGCCATACCGCAACGCCGGGTTTTTACAACAATATGGCTTTTAATAGCGAGGCGGCAAAGGCGGGCCTGATTGCCAGAACGCTGGATGGCAACGCCTTTCTTGGAGAAACGAAAGCCAATACCGTTCTGGCCGTGCGCGAGGCCGCGGAGGAAGCGGGGATTTCCGCGAAAATCGACCTCGTTGTTTATTCCCTGGCTTCTCCGGTCAGGACGGATCCAAAAACTGGAATCCTGTACAAATCCGCAATCAAACCTGTGGGGGAACCATTCTCCGGCCTGACCCTAAACATGATGAACGGAACGTTCAACACAACCCACGCGGAACCGGCCACGGAAGACGAGATTTTCAGCACGATAAAAGTGATGGGCGGCGAGGACTGGGAATACTGGATCGAAGCGTTGTACAGAGAAGGCCTCCTCTCGCCAAGAACTCGTACTGTCGCGTATTCTTACCTTGGCCCGGAACATTCCTGGCCCATCTATAAAAACGGAACCATCGGCAAAGCCAAAGAAGATCTGGAACGCGCCTGCGGAGAGATCAACAAAACCTACGCGGCACAGGGAAAAATCGCGGGGGCATGGATTTCTGTAAACAGGGCCGTGGTAACCCGTTCCAGCGCGGTAATTCCAATTATACCTCTGTACATCTCATGTTTATTTAAGGTGATGAAGGAAATGAACATTCACGAGGGCTGCATTGAGCAGATTGTGCGGCTCTACCGTGACAGGCTTTACGCCGCGGAAAGCGGAGACCCGGAAATGGTACCGGTTGATCGCAAAGGCCGGATACGCATCGACGACTGGGAGATGCGGGAAGATGTGCAAAAGGCAGTCATGAAAAAAATGAAGACCGTAACCCCTGAAAATGTAAATACTGAAACCGATGTCGCGGGTTTTAAGCATGATTTTCTTGAAGTCCACGGCTTTGATGTGGTGGGTATTGATTACAATGCTGATGTAGACCCAAGCGGGCATGATATACTAACTTCGTAACTTTAAAGGAGACTTAATCGTGAATGTTATCGTTCTGGTAAAACAGGTGCCTGACACCCAGAATATCAGCGGAGAGGCCATGACGCCGGAAGGCACGGTAAACCGGGCAGCCCTTCCGGCTATTTTTAACCCCGACGACCTTTATGCCCTGGAAGCGGCGTTGCAAATAAAAGACGCCAACCCTGACACCAAGGTGAGCGTTATAACAATGGGCCCGCCGTCAGCCTCGGCGGTGCTAAAAGAGTGCCTTTACCGTGGAGCGGATTTTACTGCCCTGGTTTCTGACCGGGGCTTTGCAGGCGCGGATACCCTTGCCACTTCCTACGCGCTCAAATGCGCGATAAACAAAGCCGGGGCTTTTGACCTTGTGCTATGCGGACGGCAAGCGATAGACGGGGACACCGCGCAAGTAGGCCCCCAGACTGCGGAGAAATTGGGCGTTAACCAGATCACCTGTGTCTCCAAAATCGAAGCTCTGGACGCCGTAAAGAAAGAAATAACCGCAGTTCGTTCCATCGAGGGCGGCTGGGAAAGGGTAAAGGCGAAACTGCCAGTTCTCGTTACCTTCAATGCTGAAGGCGAAATGCCCCGACCCGCGTCGGCTATTAAAACCATGACCTTCAAGCGTACGGTTCCCGTCTCTGACGCAGGTTCGCCTAGCAATCCCGCAGGCTTTGTGGAAAAACCCGACGCAGAGGAAAACGGCGCGGAAAACCCGATGGCTCTTTGGAACATTCCCGCCATCAACGCCGACCCGCTTCAGTGCGGTCTTGCCGGTTCTCCCACCAAGGTAAAGTTTATCAATTCCGTGGTGTTAACCGCCGCGGACATCAGGTACATCGATCCCGGCGAGGCGGGAATTGCGGAGCTGATCCACGGCCTCATCGCGGATCATACTTTCGGATAAGAAGATAAGGGAAACAAGATGAGCGCAGAAAACAGCGTAATGGTATATATTCAGCAAAACGCGTCTGCCGGAGCAGCCGGCGGAAAAGCCGCCGAGGTGAGCCTGGAGCTTGTATCCAAGGCGCGGGAACTTGCGGACAAGCTGGGGGTGGAAGTTAGCGCCGCGCTTTTTGGCGACAAGGTGTCGGGGGAAGTCTCCCGCCTTGCAAGCCTAGGAGCGGACCGCGTGTACATAATGGAAGACCCCCGTCTGAAATTCTATACCCCAATTCCCTACAGCAAGCTGATGATCCAGACGGTCTCCGAAATGAAGCCGCAGATCGTTCTTTACGGTGCAAGTACCGAAGGCCGCGACATTGCGCCGCGTGTGGCGTCTCACCTCAAAGTGGGGCTGACTGCGGACTGCACGGATTTACAGATCGGCGACCACACACAGCAGGAAACGGAATACAAGAACATCCTTTACCAGATACGTCCGGCTTTTGGGGGCAACATAATTGCCACCATCGTATGCCCGGAGAAGAAACCCCAGATGGCCACAGTCCGCGAGGGCGTTATGCGTATGGCACAGCCTAACCCTTCACGCAAGGCCGAAACCGTGAATATTTCCGCGGAGCTGGGGCCGGAAGATTTTCCCAGCGAAATAATTGAGCGGGTCATGGAAGAAAAAACCGTCAACCTCAAGAGCGCCCAGATCATCGTGTCAGGCGGCATAGGCGTGGGAAGCAAAGACAATTTCGCGCTTATAAGGGAGCTTGCGGAAACTCTGGGCGCGGAAGTGGGTGCTTCCCGCGCGGCGGTGGACGCGGGTTTCATCGGCAAGGAGCACCAGGTCGGGCAGACGGGAACCACCGTCAGGCCGAAGCTATACGTAGCCTGCGGCATTTCCGGCGCGATCCAGCACCGGGCGGGCATGGACAATTCCGCCCGTATTATCGCAATCAACAACGATCCTGAAGCGCCGATTTTCAGCATTGCCCATTACGGTATCGTGGGAGACCTGAATGAGGTTATCCCACGGATGATCAAAGCGTACAAGGCCAGAGTGTAGGAGATTTGCAGTATGGAAAACTTTTTAACCGACAACGAGGATATTCTGTTCCAGCTGGAACATCTTGATCTGGATCGCATCATTCACCTAAAAGAAGAAAATTTCGGCCAGGCGAAGCTGTACCCCCACGCCCCCAAAGATGCCGAAGACGCGAAAGATTCGTACCGCATGGTGCTGAATATCATCGGCGGGATCGCGGG
>Ga0268262_10002221_pt1 | contig 22784 bp, 20 predicted proteins | sample TergutNc150P3_FD_190354 | JGI IMG/M metagenome (GOLD analysis project Ga0268262, IMG submission 190354) | Nasutitermes corniger P3 segment gut microbial community from laboratory colony in Florida, USA - Nc150 P3 (SPAdes) (version 2) | ecosystem: Host-associated > Arthropoda: Insects >...
CCAAATGGCCAGACAGGCCCTCACAGCTTGAGCCACTGCCTTACGTCGTGGTTGTCATAGACGAGCTGGCCGACCTAATGATGGTCTGCCGGAGTGAAGTCGAGGACAGCATAGCCCGCATAGCCCAAAAAGCTAGGGCGGTGGGCATACACTTGATATTGGCCACACAGCGCCCAAGCGTGGACATCGTGACCGGAGTGATAAAGGCCAACCTGCCGGCTAGGCTGAGCTACCGCGTCAACACCAAGATCGACAGCCGCACTATATTGGATTCGGGCGGCGGCGAGCAGTTGCTGGGCAAAGGCGACGCGCTTTTCTTGGCCCCAGGCACGGCACGCCCGAGGCGTATCCACGCGCCCCTCTTAACGGAAGATGAAATCCTCCGATTGGTGGAGTGGCTGCGGGGAAGAGGGCGCCCCGACTACAACCAAGCCCTAATCCAGGCCATGGACACAGAAGAGAACGGGGCTGCGGCAGCCAGGGAAGCGGGCGCGGGCGATGACATATACGCCCAAGCCGTGGCGCTTGTCATGCGCGAGCGCAAAGCAAGCACCAGTCTGCTCCAGCGAAAGCTCAGCATAGGCTATGGGCGCGCCGCCAAGATAATAGACAGAATGGAGGCCGAGGGTCTTGTTGGCCCGGACAGGGGTTCAGGGAGGCCTAGGGAAGTGCTCGCGGACACCGATTGAATTAAGGGGGCAGAGTGCAGGGGCCAGTGGCGCCACTGGCCAATTGATATAAAATCATTCTTGTATAACCATTTTGGGGGAAGCTATGGCAATGACGGTTGACTCTATCATCGAGGACACTAAAAAAAAGATGAAGCAGAGCATCGAGACACTTAGGAAAGAGTTGGCAACGGTCCGCACCGGCAGGGCCAACCCGTCCATCCTGGACGGCGTCCAAGTGGAATACTACGGCTCGACCATGCCGCTCAACCAACTGGCGGGGGTGAGCGTACCCGAGCCTTCCTGCCTATTGATACAGCCATTCGACAAGGCCTCCGTCAAAGCCATTGAGACAGCCATATTGAAGAGCAGCCTAGGGCTTAACCCAGCTAACGATGGCAGTGTCATTCGCCTCCCCATACCCGCCCTTACAGAGGATAGGCGCAAAGAATTGTCAAAAGTTGTGAGCCGCATGGGCGAAGAAATAAAAACCGCCCTCCGCAACGTCCGCCGCGACCACAACGAAAACATTAAAAAAATGGAAAAAGACAAGCACTCCGGCCTCTCCGAAGACGCCGCCAAAAAAGCGCTGGACCAGATACAAAAGCTGACAGACGAATTCATCAAAGAAGTCGATGGAGCGATAAAGATCAAAGAAACCGAAATCATGAAGGTCTGACGCTTGGCCTTGTCCCCTTGCAGACGTTTTATTGCCAGTTTCCCTTGGATCAGCTTGGCGGGTCACTTTTTTGCCCATTTTTCTCAGCCAAGCGGCCCCAAGTGGTGATAATATTCAATTGGTAGACTGGAGGTATTAAATGCCGACGATCCAAGGTGGCATGGTGGTGCCCGATGGCCCCAAGTGCTCTGGAGGCGGATCCCAATGCGACAACTATGAAGAGACCTCCTTTGCTTGTTACCTATTTGGCCAAAAAATTGCCGACTGCAATAAATGCCCCGAATGCTTGGCAGCCTGCGCCGGAAGTTAGCCATGACCAGGAGATAGGGACTAGCGGATATGGACGCTGTGCGTTGATTTGCCTCTTGTAGTTTGTAACTGATTATAAACTATTAGGTATGCTTTTGCACGCGCCCACTGCAAACAGTGCCGCTCCAGCGCAACGACAAAACCAGGCCAGATCCGAAAGCAGCGACATTCCCTGATGCCATCGCCACTGACGCTTATGTTCCTCCTACTAGCCGCAGGGCTTGCGGGGTTCATTGACGGGGCAGTCGGAGGGGGCGGATTAATTTCAGTCCCCGCCATGTTCGTAGCCTTGCCGGGCCACGCGACTACCACGCTTCTCGGCTCAAACAAGGTCGTTGCGTGCGCGGGTACCACATTCGCCGCCGCGCAATTTGTCAGAAGCAGCATTGTGCCATTTAGAAAAATGATTGGCCCTATGGTTGCGGCTGGAGTTGGCGCGGCACTTGGGGCTAGGACGGCCTATCTTTTCGAAGGCCGCTTCGAAGCCTACATGCGCCCCCTGATGATGGCGATGATGGTCGGGATGCTGCTCTTCACGCTGCTGAAACCGCAGCTTGGCGTGACCTACGCGCCGCGGCGCGGAATCAGGAGCCAGACGCTGCTGGCGATTCTGTTGTCCTTGGCCATCGGTTTTTACGATGGCTTTTTTGGGCCGGGGACCGGCACTCTTTTGATATTTGCATTCGTGGTGCTACTGGGCTTTGACTTTCTGAGGGCATCGGCCATGTCCAAGGCGGTCAATTGGGCTTCCAACATAGCCAGCCTGACGCTTTTTATTTTTAATGGCAGTTGGCTGCCGCTCCTAGCGATTAGCATGGCGGCCGCCAATGGAATTGGGGGCTTCTTCGGCGCAAAGACGGCCCTCGTGAAAGGCAGCAAGTGGGTACGCACCCTTTTTGCGCTGGTCGTCACCGGCCTTATTCTAAGGCTGGCTTGGCAGCAGTTTTTATGACTGTCCGTCAGTTACACCTTCGCCGTCTCCCGCAAATTACGATCCGTTGGTGGTTGGGGCCTTCCTTTCCCCACGCCGCGGCATCGCCGCTTTGACTATGCGCTCCAATATAGCAATCGTTGCCGCAGCGCCTATGGGGAGCATACCAACCGCAGTGCCGAGGAGTATGACCCCCGGCGCGTCGTCGGCTTCCGCGAACACAAATATTGCCGGCATGGCGACGACAAAGTACAGAATGCTGAAAATGACTGAACTCACCTTGACCGCCTTCATGCTTTTCTGGGGCGGCAACCCCTCCCTGTCAATGCCGCTCAGCATCAGCCAGAAATGGACGAGCGCGTAAAAAAAACACACGGCCGCTGAATATAGCCCGACAAGCACCGGATATTGCCAAAAAGCGTATTTTGGACGGAAGGTTGGAATGACGGCCCCTAATTCGGGCAGCGCGAAAATGCACAACATCACGCCGGCGGCCGCAAATAGCAACGCCACAGCCCGCAAAATGAGCGTAGGAATATTTATCTGCAATGAAATTGTCCTCCAATTTTTTATGATACCACAGTCAGGAGCCAGAGAGTAGGGAGCAGAGAATAGGTGATAGGGGAGAGCGTAGATTGTTGTCCTATATTATTGTAGGTTGAACTGCTATGCAAGGATTTGCAAGCAGAATGTACTTGACGGTATCGAAACTCTGGCCTGCGAAACGGTGGGCTGAAAATAGCCGAAGTGATGGGCGCGAGGGTCTTGCGTATCCGTTTGCAAAGCAAATGGATACCAGAAATGAATGATGATATTTCCGAAACCCTAGCCTGCGAAACAGTGGGTTGAAAACTGCCAAAGTGATGGGCGTGAGGGTCTTGCGTATCCATTTGCTTTAGCAAATGGATGTCAAGAAGAGTTCCTTGCCGCGTATTGTTCGCAGGCGGGCTTTGCCCGTCGTTAAGCGAGCAATACAAGCGCAAATTGCTATATACGTTGGATGATTGCAAGGGTTGGATCAGGCATTGCGGCTATGGGCTACAATAAGTTGAATTGCTACAATTATTCGCTATTTCTCGCTCCCTCATGTACCCTTAATTCTATGGCTGACTTCAAGGCGAGCGCACGTGCTGGTTCCCTTTTTATGAGGGCGGCGCGCTTTCTTTACCTGCTTTGGGGCGGAATGCTGCTGATGCGCCTGGCCTCTATGGGCCAGATGCGCTTCCCTGCTTGGATATGGGACTGGCCCAAACTCGCTTCCAAGCTGACAAGCCCCATAGGGAGGGGCGTACTCCTCGGCCTGGGACTTGCAATGGCCCTAGCTGCTTTATTGGAAATATGGGAGCTTGTTGACATGGTGCTGCTCAAAATCATGCGAGAGAGAGAGCGGCGCTCATGAAGATCGCTTTCGAGGACTTCGTTGCCCAGCGTTACCTAAAGGCCCAACGGAAGGGTGCCTTTGTACGCACCATGCTGCGCTTCGCCCGCTGGGGCGTCGCCGTCGGCGTGTTCACGCTGGTCGTTTCGCAGTCACTTATGGCCGGCTGGCGGGAAGGCATCCAAGATTTGCTATTCAAGGCCACGGCACACTTCAGCGTCCACCCCTACGACGCAGAAATTTGGGACACAAAAGGGGCACTGGAACTGATCAAGGGTATTCCAGGCGTGAAGGCCGCCGGCCCTTTCCGCATGGAGATGACGTTGGCCAGATCCGCCAGAATGGGCCAGGCTGTCGAACCCCTGATGCTCAAGGCCATAGAGCCAAAAATGGCAAGGGAGACCTCTTCCCTGTTTGACAACCTGAGGCCGGGCCCAATAGAGTCGCTGGAGCCTGGGCAGGCAGTCGTCGGCCATGACTTCGCAAGGCAGCAAGGCCTGCGCGTGGGGGACGACCTGCAAGTAACACTGACGCAAACCGTTGACCTTGGCCTAGCGGGCATGATCCCCAAAATAAAAGCGTTCACAGTCGCTGGCATTTTCAACAGCCGCAACTCGCTCTACGACAGGGGCTGGGGTTTCGTACACCTCGATGACGCAAAAGCCTGGGCGCAGTCTGAACAGGCTGATGGCATAGAAGTCACACTAACCGACGTGGGTCACATTGGCGAAAAACAGGCCGAAGTAGTGGCGGCGCTGGAAAAGGAATTTGGGCAGCGCTTTTTCTCTATGGACCAACTGGAAAGGAACAGCGAGCTTTTTGCGGGGCTGGAGATGCTCAAGTGGATATTCTTGGCCGTGCTCAGCCTGATTATAATCGTCAATGCGTCCAGCATTACAGCAGTCTTAGTGCTGCTTGTAGCCGAGAAACGCCGCGACATAGGCACCATGCTGGCACTGGGGGCCGCGCCGACGCAGATCCAGCGCATTTTTCAGGCGCACGGCCTCCGCATGGCCATTTCCGGTACCCTCGCTGGCCTGGCGGCCTCGATACCGCTATGCGCCATATTGGACTATTTCCAAATAATACAGACGCCTGCGGCCCTGATAGACTTTCTGCCATATTTCCCATTCAAACTAAAAATCGCGGACATGCTTATCGCGGCTATTTTTCCTGTTGTTGTCGCCTTTTTCGCTTCCCGCGGCCCCGCCAGAAAGGCATCACTGCTGAACCCCATAGAAAGCCTGAGGGCCGAGTAGATGGACGCGCCCCAGCTAGATCAGGTACAAGAGTCGGGCCAGGCCCTTGTCGTCAGCGACCTGCATAAGACCTACCCAGGTGCCGAGCATCCTGTATTTAACGGCTACTCCCTTGACATTGCCCAAGGGGTGCTATGCGCCATAGTCGGCGTCAGCGGCGTGGGCAAGACCACACTGCTGAACTGCATAGCCTCGCTCGACAATTGGGATTCTGGCACAATCATCGTCGGCGGAGAAGAGGTGCCAAAAAACGATGCCGCAAAGGGGGCGCTGTACCGGCGGCGCAAAGTGGGCATGGCCTTCCAGTCGCCCCACCTGCTGCCGGAGTTTAACCTGCTTGAGAACATGGAAATGCCATTGAGGATTGACAATGCGCTGGACGCTCAAGGCACCGCATGGTGCAAACAATTGTTAGAACTCGTTGGCTTGCGCGAATTGATGGGCCGCCTGCCGTCTCAGGTCAGCGGGGGCCAAGCGGCCAGGGCCGGCCTGGCCCGCGCCTTGGTCAGGCGCCCCGCCCTCTGGCTGCTGGACGAACCCACAGGCAACCTGGACCCCGAAACCGCCCTGGAAGTGTTCCAAGTCCTTCTGGCCCTCCACAAAGAACTATCCCCCACGACGCTGCTGGTGACGCACAACCCGACCTTGGCCAATAGCTGCGGGCGGGTGGAGAGGCTGGGTTAGGTTGTAGGGGCTAGGGGTTAGGGAAAGCAAGGATGCGACTGCGCCGCGCCAAATTGCCTTACCATAATTCATAGCAACAGGAGCATCCATGAAATCCCACACGCAGACCATCACATTGAACATCCCCGCGCGCGTTGGCTTTGTGAACATAACGCAGCAAGTCCAGCAGGCGCTCAAGTCATCTGGCATCAAAGAGGGCCTTTGCCTAGTCAACGCCATGCACATAACCGCAAGCGTTTTCATCAACGACAACGAGGGCGGCCTGCACAAGGACTATGAGCGCTGGCTGGAGCAGCTTGCACCGTACAACCCCGGCAGCGACCCAGCAAGGGGCGGCTACCTGCACAACCGCACGGGCGAGGACAATGGCGATGCCCACCACAAGCGGCAGATCATGGGCAGGGAGGTCGTTGTGGCGATAACAGACGGCAACCTGCACTTTGGACCCTGGGAGCAGATTTTCTATGGCGAGTTCGACGGTAGGCGAGATAAACGGATACTGATAAAAATAATCGGGGAATGAGAGGAGATAGAAAGTAGGGTCGGGAACAAAGGGCTGTAGCAATCCAGCCAAGCTCCCTAAAATTTTCATGAATGAACCCTGCTACAATTATTCTGTGGAGCGTCTAGATATAACACAGGTTCTGGGCCAAGGTTTTATAGCTGGAACCAAGCCTCGCTCAAATATCGCTTTTAGATTATGGGCTACCCGCTACCCCAACCCGAACCAGGCCTTTATGGCGCCGCGCCATTGATCCTTTGGCGGGAGGGTACTCGGCTTCTCAAAGTCCAGCTCGTGGTTGCGCCTCTCCATGACACCGGCCAACTGTTCCACAAAATTTGGGTCGGCGCGCAGCACGGACTCAAACGCCTCCTTGGGTATCTCCGCAAGCTCGCAGGGAGTGACGGCTACGACGGTAGCCCTGCGGGGGGCCCCTGTCAGCAGGCTGGCCTCGCCGAACCAGTCGCCGGCCTTCAGCTCGGCCGTGGTGCGCCAATAGATGCCGCTGTATGGCTCAGTCCTGGACTCCGCTTGGACTATAGAAAGCACCCCTTTCAGTATCCAGAAAAGGCTCTCACCCGCGTCGCCCCCCCTTATGATACCTTCGCCGGGCGCAGCGCGGCGGATGCTTATTCGGCCCCCGAGACCATCGGCGAAATGAATGGGCAGTTCCATTTTTTCAAGCAAGTCCTGAATTTTTTCTGTGTCGAGGGGGTCAGGCTTTGGGTAAGATGTGGTCGGGCCACGGGGCCCCACCAGCGCAAAGCCCTCGCGGGGCAGGCAGGTAGCCGCGAGCCTATATGCTTGGAATTGCGCCGCCTTGCCACTTCTGAAGCCCAGAGCCCACCAGCGCATTTCTAATACCGCGCCGCCATTTTCAAAGCCAGAGACGACCACCTCTGGTGGGTGCGAGGGCAGGTGGGGGATGCCGGCCAACGCGATGGCCAAACCGCTTAGGGCCTGATGGACATTGGGGCCCGGGTCTATGACGATGTGTCCTGTGCGGCGGTGAAGGTCGGACGGGGCGTATAGGTTTGTCACCACGGCCTGGGCGATCACCAAATTCGGAATTATTTCTGTGTCGCCATTTTCGTTTCGCAGGTGGACGCACCGCCAAGTCACGGCCTCCACTTGCCCAACGTATGTCTCCTTTACATTGGCTATCCTGATGTTGCCGCTCACCTCTATCCAGTCGCCCACCTGAAAGGCAGGCGACATGTGCAGGCTGATGCCAGCGAATAGATTGCCCAGCGTCTGCTGCAGGGAGAGGCCCAATATCGCCGCAGCTATGGCACCGGTACCCAGTATGGTCTTGACGCTGACGCCTACGACCTTGCCTAACACCAGCCCAGCCGCAAGCAAGTACAGGGCAAAAACGATGATGTCGCGCGCAAAGCCAGGCGTCTCGGTCTGCCGCTGGCGCAGCAGCGGGTCAAGTAATAAAAAGGACAATAGGTATATGCCAAAAAAGGGCCCTATTGTCCACGCTATCAGGTTGCCCCAACCGGCAACTTGCTCGATGCCTGAATAAGAAAGGAAAATGGCTCCGGCCAGTGCGAGCCCGCCAAGGATGCCCCAAGCCAGCACCCGCCGCCCCGCCGAAACCCGCGTCCGCAAATCCCTGAACATTATTTAATTATATAGTATCTAGTGGGTGGGGAGTAGCCGGGAATCGGGGCGCATAGCTATTTGGCGCGGCCGTAGGCCGTAGCCGCTACTGATGCGGTGCTTCGCACCGCGCCATGCTTATGCCGACTGGAGCCCGCAGCAAGGGCATTTGCCGCTTGACTGCGGGGCGATGACTCTTCGGCCCGTTTCATTTCGCGCCGGGGCATGGAAAAGCTTCCTGAATACTAACTGGGGATTCGCTCAGCACGGCCTCGCATGCGAGCCCGCACTTCGCTACTCCCCAGACCCCGGGGCCCATCTTTCTCTGTATGTCCCCGAACTTGGCCACAATCGCTCCATAATTCTCTCGCTGGTGCGGAATGGTGCAGTTGGTGCAGTCCTTCATGCCATTTTCTAGGTACGCGAAGTTCCCGCCACATTCCCTGCCCAGCATGTACAGGGGGCAGTAGCAGAAAAGGCAGTTGAAGTTGTCCAAGTCTTTCATTGAGTGGCAGGGAAAGGCCTCGCATTCTCTATGGCTGAAGAACATGTAATTTTTGCTGCTGGATTCTGTCATTCGTGTCTCTCCCACTTGCGCCACGCCCAATTTATAGCAATTCAACTTATTGTAGCCCATAGTCGCAATGCTTGATCCAACCCTTGCAATCATCCAGCGTATATAGCAATTCACGCTTGTATTGCTCGCTTAACGGCGGCCTTGGAACGCTTGCGATGCCGTATCCGCTGCAAAGCCCGCCTACGAGCAATACGCTGCAAGGAACTCTTCTTGGCATCCATTTGCTAAAGCAAATGGATACGCAAGACCCTCACGCCCATCACTTTGGCTGTTTTCAGCCCACTGTTTCGCAGGCTAGAGTGTCGGTGTAGTCAGGTTCATTCTGCACGCAAATCCCTGCATAGCAGTTCAACCTACAATAGGTTGAACTGCTATAAATAATATCGGGTCCTATTTTTAATATTACAAATAGCTGCATCGGCAAAGGCTCTTAAGGAAGTCTGGTGTGGCGGCGTTCAGGCACCCCTGCACGGAGTCCATCAGCTCCTATATGGTCATTTACAGTAGGACCCGATATAATACGCCAAGCACTGACCTAGAATTTGTATCTAAGTTCTAGACTCAGCGTCCGGCCATCTGAAGGGAAGCCTTCTGCGTATCCTATGTTGTTGCGCCCCCTGTCCAAGGCCCTTTCCCACTCCTCCAGGCTGAGGCGGCCTTGCAGCAGCCTGTCCGCCCTCAGCGTGGCCGTGATGGATTTTCCAAACTGCATGCCAGCGCGCAATGAAAGATCTATGTACGTTGTTTTGTTAGCAGTTGCCTCACTGGTGTCTATGGGCCGGTCGTATCTGTGTCCGACGTAGGAAAGATTACCCCCAAAATTCAGGTTCTGAAGCGTACAATTGGCTCTGATACCAGCGGAGAAGAATGGACGCCTTTGGAAGGCTGCCTTCAACTGTTCTGCCACTGGCAAGTCCAATTGTCGGCCTTCCTGGCTTCTGACCCAAAGCTCCGCGTCCCAATTGCTATCCCTTATGCCCGCAGCCAGCTCAAGGCCCTGGATCCGCGCTTCTTCGAGATTAACAACATAATAATCCCATGTTGGCGTGATCTCCCATTTAATCAAGTTGCTGTAGTTGATGCGCGACGCATCGGCCCTCAGCCACCACTTTTTGTTGTGTTCATAGCCGACACCAGCCAAGATGGAACGGCTGCTTTCATTCTTAGGCACTTCCAAGCTAAGTTTTATATTAGTGTTCATTTCTGACAGGCTTGGGGAGTTGAATGACGTGCCTGTGCTTATGTACCCGCGGAACCCTGACGGTAGAAGGAGATTTACCCCCAGCTTCCAGGTTGTTTGGTCTATTGAATTTTCCGCATTGTTGTACGGATTCAGCGCATCCTGCTGTTGCCGCACACTGCCGACAAAACGCAATATCGGCAATGGCTCTATGCTGCCCTCCAAGACAAAGGCAGTGTGCTTTGCCGAGGAGATCACGTTGACGTCGTTTCCATAAGTCTGGGCGTTATAAAAATTAGTCCTCAGCTCCTCGTCAACCAAGTCCCCGAGAAGCGTGACGCTTGCCATTTTGCCCTTCCAAGTCGCCCTCGCGTTCAGTTGCTTCCTGTCTAACTTTGGAGCACTGACACTCGTTGTATTGGCATCATCGAGGTTTTCTTGGCTTATGTTCCCAAAATTGGCATCAATGCGCAGGCCATTGGGAAAATTGCCTTTGACGGACGCAGTAGTGAATTTTTGCCACACTAGAGCCTCCCTCTCTGGGACAAAGAGCCTCACGGCGGGCCACCCATCCGTATAGAATGGCGTGGGAACTCCCACATAGTTGGAGCGGTGGTTCAGCTTTATCAGCCATCTCTCGCCAAGCTGCTGGCCAAAGCCTACGTACCCCGATGACTGCCTGTACGGGTTGGTGGTCTTGATAGACGATGGGCTTTGCTCTGCGTCACCCGAACCCTGCATCCATCCGGTACCCCAGCCGTACGAGGCCAGCGCACCGAAGCGCATCTGCCCGATCGTGCCAGTCTGTCCAAGTACATGGCCGGAAATCCCAATCTCGGACGGCATCCCGCTGGACATCGAAACGACACCCCCATGGGCATCGGAGCCATATAGTGTTGACGCTGGCCCAAGCAGAATTTCCACTCTATTGATGCCCACAAGGCCAAAATTTGACATGTTCAGCCCCAAGTCTTGGCTAGTGACGCGAATGCCGTCAATCAGCACCACAGTGTCCTTGGAACGCGCCCCATTGATAAAGAGGCTCGTCTGCGCTCCAAGGCCACCCATTGGGACGGCGCGGCCTGGGAAAGCATATTCCAGCAGCTTTGTGAGGCTGTTCGTGCCGGCCTTGGCTATCTTTTCGGCGTCCACCACTATCACCTGGTTTGGCGTCTTGGCTATCTCGACGCTGTCCGCCTCGGCGGTGATCGTCACCGTCTCGCTGGGTACGGCCTTTGGCCGGGCCTTGGGTTTGTCTTGGCCGTCCGTCGCGGACTGTGCGCTGGCAAACGCCGCCGCGCCAAGAAAGAGAAGTGTAAGTTTTGAAATCATCCATGCCTCCACGCATGTGGCCGGGGGGCATGGCAGAATGGGGCCAGGAGCCTTCCTGGCCAGCAGACCTGTCCGCTCCCTCGGCGGGGGTTATGTGCGCTGGACCGGTCTCCGGGCTCGCAGGTTCGACTGGATCAATGGCTTGTCGCCGATTTTGATCCCCCAGGGCCTTCCCAGTTTCCCAGTGGCACTGGCTTCGAGGTCCCGCGCCCTAACCCTAAATGGGGATTAGGCGCGTTGCTCACCGTTGCGGGGCAGCGCCGGATTTTCACCGGCTTCCCGACATCCAGAACTGTCAAATGATAGTGTAACAGAAAATTGATGCGGGCTATGCCCGCGCCTATTTTTGCCGATTGGACACGCGGCGAGGGCATTCGCCGCTTGAGCTCAGGATAGCAGAGCTTCTTCGGCCTGTTTCGTCCAGCGCCGGGGACTGGAAACCCTTCCTGAATGCTCACTGGGGGCCGACCGAGGCAGCGCGAGCTTACGACCGATGCCAGGAGGGAGACCCCCAGTTTAGCATCCGGGCGGTCCATGATTTGGTACTGGACGAACCAAATTGTTGGGCCGCGAACACGAGGACGAAAGATAGGGCCGAACTAGTGGGACGCGTCGCGTACCCATTCAGCGTGATGGAACTGCTAGAGACTAAGGGGCTAGGGATTAGGGTAGGTAAAGTTGTGGGCTGCACCCGCATCTATTTTTATGCCGAATGGACACGCGGCGAGGTCATTCGCCGCTTGACTCCGGGAATGAGGTTCTTCGGCTTTTGGCGTTCCGCGCCGGGGAGGGGAAAAACTTCCGGATGCTAACTGGGGGTTCGCTCGGGTCCCACTCGCGTGCGAGCGGCCCTCCTCCTCGCTACCCCCCAGACCCCCGGCGACTTCGATGAGCGCGAGGAGAATTTTGCAATAGCCTCAAATTCACAGCAATTCCCCGTACCTGCTTATGAATATCCTCTTGAACACCGTCACTAGCACCATGTACAGAAGCACAGTTGCTGCAAGGTAGGCGAAAAATTCTGTTGGCAGCTCGGCAAGCCCGATGGACTTGCCGAAGCGGGTGAATGGTATCGTGGTCAAAACGGCTATGCCCGTGAACGAGATTAGTGTGACGGCGGAGGAAGCGTGGCTCTGGATGAAGGGTATCTTGGGGGTTCGTATCATGTGGATGACCAAGGTTTGGCTCCACATTGACTCAACGAACCAGCCAGCCTGGAAAACCGCGACGAACAGCGCTAGTGTCTTGGGATCGGATATCTGGTGGTACATAAGGCCACCGCACACGGCAGGGCATATGATGAAGTACATTAAAAGGTATGTCGTGATGTCAAAGACAGAGCTGGTGGGCCCTATCCAGATCATAAATTTGCCAATGGACGTAGCGTCCCACTTGCGTGGAACAGCCAGATACTCTTTGTCCACGTTGTCCCAGGGGATGGCCGTGCAGGATAGGTCATAGATCAAGTTGAGCAATATCAAGTGTATCGGCTTCATGGGCAAGAATGGCAGAAAGGCGCTTGCGGCAAGCACGGATAGCATGTTGCCAAAGTTAGAGCTGGCCGTCATTTTGATGTACTTGATCATGTTGGCGTACGTTTTGCGGCCCTCTATTATCCCCTTTTCCAGCACCATCAGGTCTTTTTCCAAAAGGATTACATCCGCAGATTCTTTGGCTATGTCAACGGCGTTATCAACGGAGATGCCCACGTCTGATGCCTTGATGGCGGCTGCGTCATTGATGCCATCGCCCATGTAGCCAACGCTGTGCCCATTGTCGCGTAGCGCCGCTATCACCCGGCCCTTTTGCTCTGGCGATAGCTTTGCGAAGACGCTTGTGCTTTCGGCGGTTTTTTTCAAATCTGTCTCGGACATGTTATCCAAGTCGTGGCCCAGCAATATGCTGTCAACTGGTATTCCCACTTGGCGGCACACGCAGCGCGTCACTTTGTCGTTGTCGCCAGTGAGGATTTTGATGCCAACGCCCAGCTCGTTTAGTGCTTTGACGGCCTTGGACGTGGATTCCTTTGGGGGGTCTAGGAATGCTAGGTAGCCCATTAGCACCATGTCCGATTCGTCAGCCACCGAAAATGCCCCTACGGGGGAGGGGTTTGTCTTTTGGGCCACCGCTATTACCCTCATGCCGTCGTCGTTGAGGTCGTCAACCTTGCGAAGGATGTAGGCCCTTATTTCATCAGTCAGGGGAATAACCTTGCCGTCGTACTCCGCATAGCTGCTAACGGCCAGCATTTCTTCCACGGCACCCTTGGTTATCATCTGCGTCTTGCCGTCCGTCACCACCACGCTCATGCGGCGGCGCACAAAGTCGAATGGTATTTCGTCCACTTTTGTGTATTTGTCCGCCAAGCCGCGCATCTCGGCCTGTGTCTCTTGCTCAAGCTGGGTTCTGTCTATGATGGCCACGTCCATCAAATTTTTTAGCCCCGTCTGGTACCAGCTATTCAAAAACGCATGGCGCAGTACCCGCAGATCCTCTTCACCATGTATATTGAGGTGGTACTGGAGGACTACCCTGTCTTGGGTGAGCGTGCCAGTCTTGTCTGTACACAAGATATTCATTGAGCCAAGGTTTTGTATTGAATTCAGGTTCTTGATAATGGTTTTTTGCTTTGACATTGCCACCGCGCCCTTGGCAAGGCAGGTGCTGACTATCATGGGGAGCATCTCTGGCGTAAGCCCGACAGCCACGGATAGGGCGAAGAGCGCGGCCTGAGTCCAGTCGCCCTTGGTGAAGCCATTGGCAAATAGCACAATGGGAACCATGACCAGCATGAACCTGATGAGCAGCCAAGAAACAGAGTTGACGCCCTTTTCAAAGCTGGTCTGCACTGGCTTGTTGGAAACATGCTTGGCCATTTCGCCAAAAACGGTGTCGTCCCCAACGGCCACCACCACGCCCGACGCGCTGCCGCTGATTACGTTGGTGCCCATGAACGCCAAGTTGGATATTTCTGTTAGGGCGCATGCCTCGCTCTTGACAGCGCTGGCCGTCTTTTCGACGGCTACGCTCTCCCCCGTCAGGGCAGACTGGCCGATGAACAAGTCCTTGGCAAAGAGGATGCGGAGGTCGGCGGGGATCATGTCGCCAGCGGCCAAGTGAACTATGTCGCCCACCACAACGTCTTCAAGCGGTATCTCCTGTTTGCCTTCTTCGATGCGCTGGACGTTTGTGGTGGTCTTAATCATTTTCAGCAGGTTCTCGGCTGCGTGGCCGCTCCTGGTCTCCTGCACGAACCGCAGTGCGCCCGAAACAAGCACCATCGTGGTGATGATTATGACCGTGGTGGGGTTGGCCTCGCCTGGGGCAGCCAGATATATGTCAGTGACAGCCGACACCACAGCAAGTACGAACAGGATTGTGGTGAAGGGGTTGATGAAGGCGTCAGCCACCCTCTTGAAGAGGGATTCTTTTTCGCCCCTCGTCACCTTGTTTTCGCCATAATTGTCGCGGGACTCTTCCACTTGGTCTTCGTTTAGACCATCCGGCGTCGCTCCTAGGGTCTTAAAAAGCTCTTCTGCTCCAGAGTATGCGGCGGATTTGAGCCTCATCTGCACCTCGGCTCGATGTTCATTTTCCATCCGCGTCTTTTTGGATTCAGTTATGCTTTTCAGTTTCTGCATGTCCATAGTTTCATCTCACAACTATGTACATGATATGCCAATAGTTACATTTTTGTAACTTTTTGCCTTTTCATTTGTCGGCGGTCATACATTTTGTGTTGAGCGGAACGAGTTCGACCCGCTTCAGCTTCAAGGGAGTTTCAAAATGCCACACGCACTGCAACCTCTGACCTTCCTACTGGCGACTGCGCCATTCCAGCTCGGCGCGCAGGTGGATCCCACGCAAGAAGAGGATTGCGCCGTAAGCGACCAAGCACCCCTTGCCATTTTCTCTGACGCTGGCCTCACTGCAAAAAAAACGGTGATGCACTTTCAAGAGCAGCGGTTGGACAACAAGGCCTTGCAGCAGCTCTCAAGCGACATCGCTGAGGCGGCGATAGAAGCCGCAGGAACAATGTCACTGAAAGCCATGTCAACAACTATTGCCAGCATGATAGCGTGCATTCCCCCATATTCATGGGTTTTCACGGTGGCCGCGATCTGCCACAGGTTTTACATCAATACCCACCACGTAAAGCAAAGGGATTATACCTTTGTGGCCCCGGTCGCAGGGCATTACCAACTTAGCGTGTGGGTTCCAGGCGACTGGCTCAGGCCACGCAGCACGGTTGTAGTCCATTCGATTGATGCCAATGCGACGCTGCAATACCGCTACGACCAGCAAAATCCATCCGACAGGACCGAAACCATAGAGTTCGACTTGCCGGCTGGGTTGACTCAAGTGAGTGTTTCAGTTGGCAGCGGCACCTTGCTGACGCACACGGCGGGCCACTTGGTGCAGGTGACGTTTGAGGATTCAATTGCTGGCAACGTCAACATTGCCAGCAGTTTACCTACGGCGGGTTCTGCGGACCCAGCACCCTTTGATTTTGGCACCCTGGGCGAAGCCCCAAACCTGTTGGAGACTGGTGCTTATTACTCAATCCCTTGGGTTCCCTTGATTATTGACGCATTGCCAAAAGTGCTGGAAGATCAGTATCTTCCGCCCTTCGCCGCTTGATACTACCCAGCATGGCCTCGCCCCTGAAGTGGGTGACATGCGTAGCAGAATGGCGAGGCAAAAATTACAATTTTGTTATTTTTTGAGAGTTCCGACGGTGCTGTTTATCCAAAATGGACTCGACAAATGTGGCTGGACAAACTACACTGACTAGTTAGATAGCTTTGTTTCGAGATTGTCGGGGCGTTCCAAACTTCAAGGATAGGATGCGACATGACTACAAAAAGACTTCAAGGCGACTGGCCCAAGATAGGCATTCGGCCCACGATTGATGGGCGCATGGGGGGCGTGCGCGAATCCCTAGAAATCCAAACCATGAACATGGCCAAAAGCGTGGTGGGCTTGCTGACGGCCGCGCTGAAGTACCCAGACGGAACGCCGGTGCAGTGCGTGATCGCAGACACTACCATCGGGCGCGTTGCCGAAAGTGCCGCCTGCGCCGAAAAATTCAAGAGAGAGAACGTGGGCGTGACCATCACGGTTACGCCATGCTGGTGCTACGGCAGTGAAACCATGGACATGGACCCGCACACAGTAAAGGCCGTGTGGGGCTTTAATGGCACCGAGCGCCCAGGGGCCGTTTATCTGGCTGCGGTGCTGGCCGGGCACGCACAAAAGGGATTGCCAGCTTTCGGCATCTATGGCCGCGACGTACAGGACGCTTCAAATACCGAAATCCCAAGCGATGTCAAAGAAAAATTGCTTCGCTTTTCTAAGGCCGCCATGTCGGTGGCTATCATGCGCGGCAAGTCATATTTGTCTATTGGCGCGGTGTGCATGGGCATCGCCGGCTCCATCGTCAGCACAGACTTTTTTGAAGATTACCTTGGTATGCGCTGCGAAGGCGTGGACGAAGTGGAAATCATCCGCCGCATGAGCGAGGGCATCTACGACAAAGGTGAATATGAAAAGGCTCTCTCTTGGGCCAAAGCCAATTGCAAAGAGGGCGAGGACACTTGCAACCGTAGTGACTTGCAAAAGCCCCGAGCCGAAAAGGACAAGGACTGGGAATTTATCGTAAAGATGACCTTGATAGTCCGCGATTTGATGGTGGGCAATCCAAAATTGAAAGAACTGGGATTCGGCGAAGAGGCACTAGGACACAATGCCCTTGCAGCCGGATTCCAAGGGCAGCGCCAGTGGACGGACTTTTATCCAAACGGCGACTTTACAGAAGCTATCATGAACTCGTCTTTCGACTGGACTGGTGTCCGTCAGCCATTTGTGTTGGCAACAGAAAATGACGCGCTGAATGGCACTGCGATGCTGTTTGGCTACCTGCTTACAAATACGGCGCAGATATTTGCCGATGTCCGCACCTATTGGAGTCCAGAGGCCGTGGAGCGCGTGACAGGCAAAAAACTAACTGGCAGGGCAGCTGATGGCATCATTCACTTGATCAATTCGGGCGCGGCATCATTGGATGGCTCTGGCCGCCAGAGCGACAAAGACGGCAACCCTGTCATCAAGCCCTTTTGGGAGATCAGCGAAGCCGAAGCCAAGGCCTGTTTGGACGCCACGACTTGGGTGCCAGCCAACCGCGAGTACTTTAGGGGCGGCGGCTTCTCTTCCAAGTTCCTGACCCGCGAGGGGATGCCCTGCACGATGGTGCGCCTGAACCTTGTCAAGGGCTTGGGTCCAGTGCTGCAATTGGCGGAGGGTTGGAGTGTAGAGCTTGATCCTGCGTCGCACAAGACATTAGACGACAGAACCGACAAGGGCTGGCCAACAACGTGGTTTGCGCCGCGCTTGGCGAGTACGGACAACTTCAAGGATGTCTATTCCGTAATGAACGCTTGGGGCGCAAACCATGGTGCAATCAGTTGCGGACACATAGGGGCCGACTTGATTACACTCGCCTCGATGCTGCGAATCCCCGTGTGCATGCACAACGTGGAAGAAAAAGACATCTTCCGCCCTGCCTCTTGGAACGCTTTCGGCATGGACAAAGAAGGTGCCGACTATCGCGCCTGCCAGACGTACGGGCCGCTCTACAAATAAAATTCCGTCATGGATCTAAAACAAGGATATGCCAAGCCATCTGTGGACGCGCGAAAGCGCTACTGCCAATGCCTTCAATTAAATCCAGAGACGATAGAGGAATACAAGTACTGGCACGACGGCAGCCACATTTGGAAAGAGATTCCAGAGGGCATCCGCAAGGCCGGAATCTTGGACATGGAGATTTATCTTGTTAAAGACACGGCCTTTATGATCGTAGAGGCTCCATTGAATTTTAATTGGGATGAGGCTTTCGGGCGTTTGGCCACATTCGAGAGACAGGCAGAGTGGGAAGCCTTTGTTGGCAAATTTCAAAACTCCAAACAGGGCCTGCGCTCGGAAGAAAAATGGCAGCTCATAGAGCGCATTTTTTCCCTTGAAGAAACAAAACTATAAAGCCCATTGCCCAGCGGACAACACGAATGATAACAGACCAGCACCTCAGGACATTCACCAAACAGGCCCGCCGCGTGGGCAAAGAGCGGCTACAACTGTGCAGCAGCGGCAATCTTTCATGGCGTGTGGAAGAGAACACCGCCTTAGTGTCGGGTACAGGAACATGGCTGCCGCGCTTGACTAGGGAACAGGTGGCCTTTTGCGAAATCTCCACGGGCAACCATATTGATGGGCCAAAGCCCTCCATGGAAAGCACGTTTCACTTAGGCGTCTTGCGCCAGCGCCAGGACGTGAACGTGGTGCTGCACGTTCAGTCCCAATACGCGACTATAATCGCCTGCATGAAGGAAAAGCCAGCCGATTTCAACGTGACCGCAGAAGTGCCATGCTATTGCGGCAGGGAAATTCCGATAATACCGTATTTCCGCCCTGGCTCACCGGAACTGGCCAAAGCCGTCCTAGAAGCCATGCAGAGCCACGACTGCATTTTGCTCAGCAAGCACGGCCAAGTGGTATGCGGCAAAGATTTTGACGACGCTTTCCAAAAGGCCGTGTTCTTTGAAATGGCTTGCCACATCATAGTTGGCGCGGGCAAAGGCAACTATCTGACGCTATCCAATAATGAACTAAACGACTTGGACATTTACGTGTTGGGCAAAAAACCATGACCTATTTGGCCATAGATTTGGGGGCAGGAAGCGGGCGCGCCATTGTTGGGCGCATTGATGGGGATCGCCTTCAATTAGAAGAAATACTGCGCTTTGACAATACGCCCGTGCACCTTGGGAATACCATATATTGGGATTTCCTCTCCCTTTTTGCGAATGTCAAAAGGGGCATTGCCCTAGCGGTGAAAAAAGGCCATGCTCTAAATGGAATAGGCGTGGACACATGGGGCGTGGATTTTGGGCTGTTGGACAGCTTGGGCAACCTACTGGGCAACCCTGTCACCTACCGCGACAGCCGCACCGAAAACATGAGTACCGAAGCCTTCAAGGCCATATCCAAATGCGAGATGTTCCAAGTATCTGGCATTCAACTGATGGAGATAAACACGCTATTTCAGTTGTTGAGCCTTAGAAAGCGCAATGACCCAACACTGCAAGTGGCAGATAAACTACTATTCGTTCCCGACCTCATCAATTATTTTTTGGCGGGAAAAAGTGCAAACGAATACACCATCGCCTCTACCTCGCAACTGTTGAACGCAAAGACCAAGGTTTGGGATGGCGCACTTTTCGAAAAGTTGGGGCTGCCAGTTGGCATCATGGGCAATATTCTCTTCCCTGGCGCAACCATTGCCCCTCTGGTGCCATCTATCATGGAAGAAACTGGTGCCGCGCAAGCCAAGGTTTTTGCCATCGGCTCACACGACACGGCCAGTGCCATAGGTGCCATACCGGGCGTTGACGAAAACTGGGCCTTTTTGAGTTCGGGTACGTGGTCGCTGTTGGGTGTCACAGCAAATGACGCGATATTGTCCCAAGATGCCCTTGCCAACGACTTCACCAACGAAGGCGGCGTAAATGGCAAGATACTATTCATGCGAAACATCACCGGCCTGTGGCTGTTCCAGCGCCTTATAGCGGAATGGGCAGAAGATGAGGGCGCAGTGCAGTCTTACGATGAATTACTGTCTGCGGCATTGAAATCAGAGCCATTCAAGAGCATCGTCAATAGCGACGATCCAGCCTTTTCCAACCCAGCCAAGATGAGCAGCGCGATTCAAAAGTACTGCCAAAAAACCGATCAACACATGCCAGAAACCAAGGGCGAAATGGTGCGTTGCGTGCTGGAATCGCTTGCCCTCAAATACTATGACGTTATGGATAAACTGAAAGCCTGTTCGGGCCGGACCATCGAAAAGCTCTATGTAGTGGGCGGCGGTAGCCAAAACGCGCTGCTAAACCAATTCACCGCCGATGCCCTAAACATGGAAGTCGTAGTGGGCTTGACAGAGGCCACAGCCATCGGCAACATCATGCAGCAAGCCATAGCCGACCAAAGGGTGAAGGATTGGGGCTGCGCTCACGAAATCATCAAAAACAGCTTTACCTTTGAAACCTTCAAACCAACAGGACACGAAAAATGGCTACCGATCATAGCAAAGACCAAACACCTATTCCAATGACGGGTGCCAAAAATCCCGGCTTGTTCTCTGGCCCCCAAGGGCAAAGCTACCTATTGCCATTTATTTTGGTGACTACGCTGTTCGCCCTATGGGGGTTCGCCAACGACATAACCAACCCAATGGTCGCGGCCTTCAAAAATATTTTGCTGATCAGCAATTTTGAAAGCTCGCTGGTGCAGTTCGCATTCTATGGTGGCTACTGTTTCATGGCCATCCCTGCGGCCATTTTCATCAAGCGTTTCAACTACAAAAATGGCATCTTAGTGGGATTGGCGCTGTACTCTGCGGGCTGCCTGCTGTTCATCCCCGCTGGAAACGCAATGGCGTTTTGGGCGTTTCTGATTGCATATTTTGTGATGACTTGCGGGCTGGCGTTTTTGGAGACCACCTCCAACCCATTTATCCTTTCAATGGGGCCTGCTGAATCGGCCACCAGGCGCCTCAACTTCGCCCAGGCGTTCAACCCGATAGGTTCCCTCACAGGCATGCTGATCGCCAAAGAGTTTATTCTGGCCAGGTTGAACCCGGCCACCGAGGTAGAGCGCGCCGCCCTGTCTGTCAGCGACAATGACCTCTTCACACAAATACAGCAGAGCGACTTGGACGTGGTCAGTGGGCCCTATTTGATACTGGGGCTAGTCGTCTTTGTTACCTTGGTGGTGTTTGCCATAGCGAAACTTCCCAATGCGTCGTCAATAGAAAAAGGCCCGATGAATATAGGTGCGACATTTAAACGTCTGCTGGGGAATTCGCAGTACTGCCGCGCCGTGATAGCCCAAGCCTTTTATGTTGGTGTGCAGATCATGGTCTGGACTTTCATCATTCAGTATGCAGAAATCGAATTGGGCATGCCCAAGGCCACAGCGCAGGGCTACAACATGGTGGCTATGGCGATTTTCGTGAGCAGCCGTTTTGTTTGCACTTACCTATTGAAGTACGTCAAGCCGCACCTGCTCTTGGCCTGCTTGGCCATTGGCGCCACTGCCTTTACCCTGGGGACGATATTCATTCATGGCCTGCTCGGCCTCTACTGCCTTGTTGCCATCTCGGCCTGCATGTCCCTGATGTTCCCGACAATCTATGGCATAGCCCTAAAAGACCTTGGCGACGATGCCAAACTTGGCTCGGCGGGGCTCATCTTGGCCATAGGCGGAGGCTGTTTTATGCCACCCCTCCAGGGCCTGCTGATTGACAAAGCCACATGGTTAGAACCATTGTCCTCCATACGCTTCTCCTTTGTGCTGCCCCTGATCTGCTTCGTGGTGATAGCGCAGTTTGGGTATTGGTCGGGGAAGAGGGTAGGGGCTAGGTTGTAGGGGGTAGGGGCTAGGGTAAGTATTGACGCGGGCTGCGCCCGCGCCAGTTTTTAAGTACGGATTGGGCGTATGACACTTAACGGGGCATTGTTCCCGTGAGTTTTTTCAGTGCTTCCTGTTCGTTGTTTACAAAGAATATGTGTCTGCCCTTGTTGCACTCGTGCATATAATCCCGGAGCGGTACGCTTGTGTATTCCGAGAAATCGCCGATGATTGCTAGCCGATAGCCGTAGTTGACGAGTTTTTGAGCGACTTCTCCAGCAACGCCGGTGGTCAGCATGAAAAAATCCTCAGTTATGGCAGCCTTGTTCAATACAATATTGTGGCAATCATGCTCATGTCCGATATTGACGGCAAATTCCAACGCAGATTGACCATCTTCTATGATGATTTCGTCGCTATCGCAAATGGCTATTTTGCAAGTGCCTATTTCTTGTATTCTAACTCTCAGCATGACTGTCCACTTGGTCAAAAATTAGGGTGCATTGACGCAACATTGTGGTATTGTAGAGTGGCCAGATATGAGTGAGAATACACCATATTATTTATCACTGATGCCAAATTTTTCTAGAACATCCTTAAACACATAGGGCACTTCCTCGCTGAACACTCCGTGCGGGCATGTTTGCATACATTTTTTGCAGCCAGTGCAGTTCGCGGAATTTTTGAAAACTATGTGCTTGTGCCACAAAAAACTGACCTTGCCAATCACCTGCTTAGAACAGGCACTTATGCAATCCCAACATGCCTTGCAGTTGCGGGTGTTCGCCCAAATATGGCCTGTATAGACTTTCTTGAATTTTTCGCTTAGTCTGTTGTCCAATTTCACTCCTTGTTGACACGATGCCGCTTATTGTCCGTAGGCGGGCTTTGGCCGCCGTTAAGCGGACAATAAAAGCGTAAATTGCTATAATGTTGCGGGTCAGGGGCATAGCGGTAGGAGGTGACTCCCGTTAGACTATTTGCGCGGAACTTGGAACGGCCCTGTTCAGCGCGTCCAGCATCATAAAGGTATAGAACATCTGCCTGGGGCTGGTGTCGCGGAAACAGAGACTATAGACAAAGTCTTCCTTAAAACCGATACTTATCCGTCCAGAGCCGATGCCCAAAAGCTGCATGGCAAGCACAAGGGCAAAGCTCTCGTTGATGGTTATGTACTTTGTGTGTCTGTGGTGAAGCTGGATGGCTATCG
>Ga0268262_10002222_pt1 | contig 22781 bp, 17 predicted proteins | sample TergutNc150P3_FD_190354 | JGI IMG/M metagenome (GOLD analysis project Ga0268262, IMG submission 190354) | Nasutitermes corniger P3 segment gut microbial community from laboratory colony in Florida, USA - Nc150 P3 (SPAdes) (version 2) | ecosystem: Host-associated > Arthropoda: Insects >...
TTCCCGGATTTGCTAATGTATTTTTATATTTCTCAACTCGTTTTTCTTTTTCCATCAACATATTTTCTAAGTATTCTTGAGGAACAATATTTTTATAGGCTGATTGCCAACAAGAAATATGACAAACGGTAAAATTATAAGCATCTTCAGGTATTGCTTTGCGAATGTTAATTTCCATATTTTATCCTTTTCATATATATATTTTACTATTTTTTAATTAAAAATTTCCTATAAATTATTTTTTTATTTGAAACATCATATATTTCCATAATTGGTCCATCTTCAAAACCATTTTCAGAAATGTATTTCCCCATTTTTGGGTATACCTTTATCATACCAATCATTATTGAAAGAAATCCTTTAAAAGGAAATTCTGCTACAAGATAATTTTCATTCGGTAATGTTTTTATCTGAAAATTTCCATCTATTTTTTCTAATGTATCATTGTCGATATTTTCAACAATGCAACCAACTTCTGATCTTAATTTATTTTGATCCACATTTTTGGGATTATCATAATATATACCAAATCCCTTTGTTGTTTCAATTTTGAAATTATTTAAAAGTTCATAATACACTTTATTCGATATTTTCGATGCTTGATTATAAGAACCTGTAACATTTTCATAAACCAATATTTCCCCTCCAGTATTTACTGTCTGAATATTGACTTTATAAAATCCTCCAAAAAAACCAATCATTACGATTAAAAGCCCTATAATAATGAAAACAATTACAATAGCCATTTTCATATTACCTCCGATTATTTAACTTATTTTTTTAATTTTATTATGTCAATACTTATAAAACAAAATATATAATCCAAACAATTTAGCCCGCCTTTCGCATAACTGGTATCTTCACACCATGATTATTAAGAAGGAATAGATACCCATCAGTGCTTTTTGTCCACTATTGATATAATAAAAGGACTGACATAAAATAATATACGATTAGGTTTATTGGGCAGAGTTTGGAATTCCACACAGTAATGAAACATATTTTTTCTGCCTGATAAGACAGGATATAACATATTAGTTATATCAAATTTATATTTTTGGAGGAAGAAATGAACGAAGCGGTAATTTACGCAAAATACAATCAGGAAGGAAACAAGATCATTCTTGACTTGCTGGATAAAATGAGTAACGATGATCGGGAAAAAAACAGGGATAGCTTTTACGGAAGTCTCTCCGGTTTGTTCCGGCATATTGTCGGCGGGACTCAATTCTTTTTGGGAATTTATAAAACTGCGTTGAGCAGCAATGCGGCGGCGTTAAAGGCGATTTCTGCGATTGAAAATCTTCCCAGACAGCCTGAAGGGTCATTAAGCGAAGCGCAGTGGAAAGAATTGAAATCTGCGGCAAGTGCTGTTGATGCGGCTTATGTTGGTATGGTTGAAGCTCTGAGCGAATCCGATCTTAGTCTTCCTGTAAAAATTGAATGGTATGGAGGTAATCCTGCTTCCGTTCCATTGTCATTTATGTTGAGTCAGCTTGTTGTTCACAACACACATCATCGCGGACAAATTTCGCAAATATTCGATTCTCTTAAAATTGACAACGATTATTCAGGGATCAACGTTAAGTTTCTATCTAAATAAAATCTTCCTGCAAAGTTATTGATTTTAGCAGACATTTAATAAATAACCATAAGATTGAGGTTGTTCGGAAATTAAAGTTTCCGGGCAACCTTTTCTTTTTCTATTACAAATGATTCAATTTGATTTGTGTTAAAAAGTGTTTCACGTGAAACATTTTTGTGAACGATCTGTCTTTTTTTGTGCTTGGCGTTTTTTTGCCTGAAGCCGTTTTTCTCTGGCGGCTTTACTTGGTTTTGTGGGGCGGCGGTGTTTTGGGAGTTTTGCCGCAGAAGCGATAAGCGCTTCCATGCGAAGATATGCTCTTTTCAAATTGGTTCGTTGAGAGCGTTCCTCATCAGAGGCAATTACGATTTCTCCTTCATTGGAGATTCGGTTCGTCATGAGAGATTTTACTCTTTCAAGCTCAAGTTCTGAAAGTCCCTCTAAACCACTCAAACGCAGTTTCAATATTACCTTTGTGTTGAGTTTATTAACATTTTGACCGCCCGGTCCGCTGGAACGGGAAAAGATTGCCTCGGCGTTAGTGCGAATAGAGCGTTTCAATAAAAAAGCATCCATACGAATAAAATAAACAAGACAATAATTTAATAGTTACGCCGAATCAATGTTGAAAGATATTCATACTTTTTAATAAACTGGTTTAATAAACTAGTCTGATAGATACTAATGAAAAATAAATAATTTTTATATATATTGTTTTTACTGATAATAATATTGAGGCGGATAATAATGTTCAAAAATCTTCCTGTCCGAATCGGGAATTTTGCAGGTTCAAATCCTGTTGCTATGCGATACGCAATGGACGGGCTTCTTGCGGCTTTGGCAGTAAATATTCTTTCCAATAACAACAATTTATTTGCGCTGCGGCTTGGCGCGGGTGATTATCAGCTCAGTCTTGTTCAATTCCTTCCTCAAATGTTTACTATGATGATTCTTGTTCCCGGAGGTATCTTTGCGGGCAGTCTTCACAATAAACGCAGAATGGTGATAGGCTCATTAATTATCGGCGTAGCCGGGTGTCTGCTTTGCGCTTTATCGCCGTACTTTAGGCTGGCGAATTTTGCGAACGATTCTTCATCTTCGTATTCAATTTACTTTTTTCTTTCATTCCTTTCACTGACAGCCGGAGCTATTGCGATGTACAATATTTCGTGGCAGTCATTTTTTCCCGATGTCGTGGACATAAATGAACGCAACCGTGTTTTAACAATGCGCGCTCACATGGATGTTTTTATAAGCATACCTTTGCCGTTGCTGGTTGGAACTGTATTGATAAAGGCCGCGACAGGCAGAGAAAAAATCATTGCTCATCAGGGGTTTTATTTTTGCGCTGCGTTGTTTCTGGTGCTGGCGGCGTTGAATTACCGCCGAATTAAAGCTGTCCGGCATATTGTCCCAAAACAAGTTTCTTTTCTTGAATTAAAAAACGCCGCGCGAAGTCTTTTGCATAATAAACAATATTTGCTGTTTGTGGGAACCGCGATTTTCTTTTACATGACATGGCATTTTGACTGGACGCTGTATTTTATTGGACAGGTAAACTACCTTAAAATGAATGAGTTTCAGGTTGGGCTTACAACGCTGGGCGCGACTGCCGCCCAGTTTTTTACAATGCGGTTTTGGAGCCGCAGGAATGAAAAATACGGCGTTGTGCTGCCGGTTACATTCGGGATTTTGGGTTTAAGCCTTTGTCCGGTCGCCATGATAATTGCGCTCAGCTTACCCGCGTTTATAGCGCCTTATGTTTTTTTGGCTTTACACGCAATAGTCAGTCTGCCCCTTGCAGTCATCACTTTGAATATGCTTCAGTGTCTGCTTCAGGTAGCTGATGAGGAATACCGCAGTTTTTCTTTATCGGTTCACACTTGTCTTGTATGCCTGTCAAACGCGGTAATGCCCGTTGCGGGCGTGGCGCTTTACCGCTCACTTGGCGGCGACAGAAACGGGCTTCGCATCGCTTTTGCTATAATTTTCACCCTGCGAATTGTCGCCGTTTTTTTGTGGCTGTCTCGATATAGGATATTAAAACGAAACGGTAATTTGGAACATGTAAGAAATTAACGCTTATGTAGTGTAAAAATTTCAATTGTAAGTTATAATATAGTAATAAATATGGTCATGAGAGTGGTCAGGAAAGGAGAGTCCATGGAAAACTTTAAGATTAAACTTGTTAAACTGGAAAAATCATCTGCTTTATGGGCAAATAACCGAAAGGCAGTCATGGAGTTTCACATTAACAGTGATGTACGCAAAGAATATGGTTTAAAAGACAGTCTTTTTTCCCTGACCGGAAATGTAGTACTTGCCGACCTGAAGCAAACACGGGAACTGGCATTAAAGTTCAATTCAAGACAAGACCCCGCTCATCCCGAGCGTTTTATTAAAGCCGGTCATCTTTATGCGATGGGGTTGATTGATGAGATACTTCACTATGTTGTCGCTCTCTACCGTGAACAGGTGCAGGGAGATGTTTTTGAAACCGCTCTTGAAAGACTGGAAACAACATTCGGCGAGAAACAGACAAACGGTCTGTTAACGTCTTTCTCGGAACAGTTCCCTCCAAAGCCTGTTTACAATGGCGAAAAAAATATTGACGCATATCTGAAAAGCAAAGAAGAAGGAGAAAACTGCAGCGCTCTTTCAATCGAAGAAACCATGCTGCTCTCTATTGCGAATTTAAATCCTGCTTTTAAACCGTTTAAATTTTTATTTGATGATAATGATCTTTCTAAAAACACCGTATATCCTCACGCTATTGAGGAATTGAAGGAGCATTTTAAAAATCTTCCACCCTTCGGTCCTGATGGCATGAATCTGTGGGATTTCCTTCGTTCTCCCGCTCTGGTTTGTCCCGATTCGCTTCTTGGTCAGCTTGAGTATATGCGAAGACATTGGGGGCTTTTAATTTCCAAATTCATGGCGCGGCTTCTTATGAGCCTTGATGTTATTAACGAAGAGGAAAAACCGATATTCCTTGGGCCCGGTCCAAGCGAAGTGTTAACTTTTGCCGGTCTTGATGAATATGAAAGATTCAGTCCCGATCAGGACTGGATGCCCAAGACGGTGTTAATAGCGAAAAGTACGCTTGTCTGGCTTTTTCAACTTTCTCAAAAATACGGCAAAGAAATTACCCGTCTTGATCAAATCCCCGATGAAGAGCTTGATATGCTTGCAAGGCGCGGTTTTACGGGGCTTTGGCTTATCGGCGTTTGGGAGCGAAGTCAGGCCAGTAAAACGGTAAAACAGTGGACAGGAAATCCGGAGGCGGCAGCTTCCGCGTACAGTTTGCACGATTACGATATTGCAGGAGAGCTTGGCGGCTGGGGCGCGCTTATCAATTTGCGTGAACGTTGCATGAAGCGCGGTATCCGGCTTGGTTCGGATATGGTTCCGAATCACACGGGCATCGACAGCCGATGGATTGTCGAGCATCCCGATCGTTTCCTTCAGCTTCCGTACCCCCCGTTCCCGACCTACAACTACAACTGCGGAAATCTTTCTGGACGTGACGATATAACCGTTCAAATTGAGGAACATTATTTCTCTCGAAGCGACGCGGCGGTTGTTTTTAAACGAATCGACAACCGTTCAGGCGAGACGCGCTACATTTATCACGGGAATGACGGAACGTCAATGCCCTGGAACGATACGGCGCAGATTGATTTTTTAAATCCTGAAGCGCGTGAAGCGGTTATCAGCACAATTGTCGGCGTGTGCAAACAGTTCTCCATTGTGCGTTTTGACGCCGCTATGACTCTCGCGAAGAGGCACATTCAAAGGCTTTGGTATCCCACGCCGGGAAGCGGCGGGGCAATCGCAAGCCGCGCCGAACATTCAATCTCTACCGAAGAGTTTAACAACCGTATCCCAAATGAGTTTTGGCGCGAGGTTGTCGATCGCTGCGCGGTGGAAGCGCCGAATACTTTGCTTCTTGCCGAAGCTTTCTGGATGATGGAAGGTTACTTTGTCCGTACTCTTGGAATGCACCGCGTTTACAATTCGGCTTTTATGAATATGCTTAAAAACGAAGAAAACGCAAAGTACCGCGCAACCATCAAGAACACGATGGAGTTTGATCCCGAAATCCTTAAACGATTTGTTAATTTTATGAATAATCCCGATGAAGAAACAGCGGTTGCGCAGTTCGGCAAAGGCGATAAATATTTCGGTATCTGTACGCTGCTCGTAACGATGCCGGGTCTTCCGATGTTCGGGCACGGTCAAATTGAGGGCTTTGAAGAAAAATACGGAATGGAATACCGGCGCTCTTACCGTGATGAACAGCCTGACGGTTATCTTGTAGACCGCCATGAACGGGAAATCTTTCCGCTGATGAAACGCCGCTACCTTTTTTCAGGCAGCGCGATGTTCAGGATTTACGACCTGTTCTGCGAAGGCGGCTCTGTAAACGAAAATGTTTTCGCGTACTCCAACCGTGTATGGACAGGAGGCGGGGAAGAAAAAGCGCTGATTTTTTTCAATAACTCTTATTACGAAACTTCCGGCTGGATCAAGGCAAGCGATCCCGCAGTTCCTTGCGAAGGCGGAATCCGCAGGGACAGCCTTAGCGAGGCGCTAGCAATTCACGGCGAAGACCGGTACTTCACCCTGATGCGCGAACAAAAATCAAATCTGTGGTTTATACGTTCTTCAAAAGCGATCTGCGAAAACGGATTCTTTGTCGGTTTGAAAGGTTATGAAACTCAGGTTTACCTCGATATTTATGAAGCGGAGGATGACGCCAAAGGCCGCTGGGCAAGGCTCAACAACGATTTGCAGGGCAGGGGCGTTATCGATCCGTTAGCTGCAATTAAGGATATTTTCCTTGGTAATCTTTACTATCGGTTTACCGAATTCTTTAGGCCGGAGATAGTGGAAAACCTCTGTGATTTGTCGGGTAAAAAGGCAATTACCCTGCTGTTAAGAGAGCTTGCCGGTGAATATATTACAACAGCGTCTCTTTTTATCAGCGGTACGGAAGGCTGGGACGCGTGGACGGCAAAAATCCCGGGTGATAAAAAAGACAGCGTTTTTAAATTTACGGAAGTTAAGAGTGATGTAATTTTGGATGAGTTTGAGGCGTTTATAGACAGATTGGCAAAAATAAAGAAGGCGTATAAACAAACCTCAACGCCGCTTTTTGCCGATATTTTAAATCGTACCAATAAAGGACAGGGACTCAATGCCGTTATCCTTGGTTATGGATTGCTTTCTTTACTGCGTATGATAATCGGCAAAGAAGCAAACGGAAGCCATGCGGCAGACCTTGCTTTTAATCATTGGGACATTGGCCGTAAGTTAAGGGAAGTATTGCATCGTTTTGGAGTTTCGGAACATGAAACATGGAAGATTTCCGATATAATGAAAGTTGTTTTAGGCAAGATAAAAAATGTGTCTTTATGGAAAAAAGGGACAACATTTGATGCTGCTGAATTTGCCGCGTTAATTATTGAGGAAAATTATCTTGATGAAGATTTTAGGCGTATTTTAGGCATAAATCATTTTGATGACGTTACATGGTTTAACAAGGAAGGATTTGAAGACGCTTTGTTCTATTCCTCGCTGTTCTTCCTTGTAGAAGGCGCTGTAGAAATTCCCATCGAAGAAAGAATTGACCGTATCGTAAAAATTTACGAAGTTCTGCTTAAAGCGGAAAAGAAATCAAGCTACAGGTTTGATTATCTTATTGACAGTTTGACGGTAAAATCCGCCGCGAAGCCAAAGGTAAAAACGGATGAAAAAGTTAACACAACTGTTAAGAAAAAGCCGGTTGAAAAAACCAAAGAAGAGCCCGCTGTAAAAGCCAAACCGGAACCGGCAGCGAAGCCTAAAGAGAAACCGGTTGAGAAAACCAAAGAAGAACCTGTTGTAAAAACCAAACCGGAACCGGCAGCGAAAGCTAAAGAAGAGCATGCTGTAAAAGCAAAACCGGAACCGACAGCGAAACTTAAAGAGAAACCGGTTGAGAAAACTAAAGAAGAACCTGCCGTAAAAGCCAAACCGGAACCGACTGCGAAACCTCAAAAAAAACCTGCTGAAAAACCGGCCGCGAAACCCGAAAAAGCAGCAGTGAAAAAAAACACTGTAAAACCTGAATCGAAAGCGGCTGCAAAACCAAAGGTTAAACCGGCTGCAAAGAAAGAGGTTAAACCAAAAACAAAGGCAGATGCAAAGCCTGTTAAAGCAAAAGCGGCTGTAAAACCGAAGGAAAAGGCGAAGCCGGCAGCGAAGACAGGATCAAAAGCCGGGGGAAAACCAAAAGGGAAAACAGTTTCAAAAGCCAAGAGTAAGAAAAAATGAGTGTTAGCTGCAAATACTTGGTGCTGGGCGTGTACTGTCTTGTTTCTTTCCCGTTATTTTCTCAAAATTTTTATCTTGAGTTGAATTTAAACGAAGCTTCAAGCGTGAATCCTTTTGCAAGACAAAGATCGACTCTTGAAGTGTTCAGAGTAATTGAAAAAGCCTCGCGTGACGATAAAGTGATGGGAATAATTCTCAATATAGGATCAATTTCACGTGACAGAACTTATTTGTGGGAATTAAGACGCGCGCTGGAAAAATTCAAGGCGGACGGCAAAAAAATATGCGCATTTATCAGTAACGCGGATATGGATATTTACACGCTTGCTTCAGTTGCTGACAGAATAGTAATGGACGAGCTTGGAACTTTAAGCATGCTCGGTTATTCGGTGGGCAGGGGTTACGCGAAACAAACTCTGGAAAAACTTGGAATTGGAGTCAGGGAACTGCGCTACTTCGAGTATAAATCCGCGGCGGAAACATTTACGCGGGATTCCATGTCGGAAGCGGATCGCAGGCAGTACAATGCTTATTTAGATGATATTTTCAATCTTACGCGCAATACATTGATAAGTTCACGCGGCTGGACAGATGAAGAATTTGACACTATTTTAAACCGCGAATTTCTCTATTCGGCGAAAGGCGCGTTGAACCGTAAACTCGCAGATCGCACAGGCAGGATAAACGCAGTCCTTGAAGCAATCAAGGAGATTGAGGGCGCTGAAATTGTCAATTTCGCGCTGTACGGCGCTTCTTCATCAAGTTTAACCGGCGCAAAGACAAATTACACGCCCCCGAGAGCCGGCGGGCTTTTTTCAAGACCTCCCGTAATCGCCGTTGTCAACGCAAGCGGTGAAACCGATATGGAGAGAGGCATGGCAGCGTTAAGCCTTTCCAAAAAAATCCGGGAATTAGCAGATAACAGGCGCGTCAGGGCTGTCGTTATAAGAATGGACTCGCCCGGCGGAAGCGCGGAAGCCGCCGATTATTTTGACGAGGCTGTGCGTTACGCGAAACAAAAGAAGCCGGTAGTTGTAAGCATGGGTCAGACAGCGGCTTCCGGCGGCTATTGGGCGTCTATGAATGCCAGCCATATAATGGCCACTCCTTACACAGTTACAGGTTCTATCGGCGTAATCGGAAGCTGGTTTTATGATAACGGCCTTAACAATAAACTCGGCGTTAAACTTGATACTATTCAACGCGGAACGCACGCGGATTTATTAACCGGTTTTTTAATACCTCACCGGAATTTAACCGCGCCGGAAGAGGAAAGGTACAGGAGCTATATACTTGACCTTTACACCGGATTTACAGAAAAAGTCGCCGCGAGCAGAAACATGGATATTGCAAAAGTAAACGCTGCGGCGCAGGGCAGAATATATTCGGGAACGAGAGCGCTGGATGAAGGACTCATTGACAGCATAGGAAATTTTTCCGATGCGCTTGCCATTGCGCGGCAGTTAGCTGAAATACCTGAAAGTACAAACGTTCTTTACAGAGAATTCCCCGAGCCCAAATTTTTGGACAAATTGCTTGCGCGCTTTCCTATGGCGTCTGTTTTCTTCGGGAAACGCAAAAACCAAACAGATACTGCTTCTTTTGTTACAGAACTGTTTTTGCCAGATGATGTTCGTTACCGCATTGAGAAAAACGGTCAGGTTATGCCCATTCTCCCGCTGGAGTTTTCATTGTTTCAAAAATAGTGAGAAATTAATGTGTGTTGGTATGTAAATATCATTGGACAATATACTTCACGATGAAGAGAAATGTTTTTGCCGTAGTATTGACAAATCTACTCATATAGAATGTATTATGTGTATTATAGCTGTATTTTTTTATTATTTTTTGTATAATAATCGCAAAACCTTTAGTAAAAATGCCAAAGGCAAGTTTTATGTTAACAGGTAACAGACTTGGTTCATGTAGTGCCTTAAAAGCAAGGGGGGAATAAAATGAAACTGAAACTTAAATTAAGCATCATGATGATAGCCATTATGGCGCTTGTTGTAGCGGCAGTTGCAGTGGTACTGGTGCAGCGGGCATCCAAAATAGCAATGGAATCTAACCTTCGGGGCTTGAGGTATTTAGCCCAAGAGCAAGCCAGATTCTGGCAAGGACGGGAAAACGGCTATTTAAAGCAGTTAACCGGAATTGCGGACATAATGGGCGAATTTGAAACTTTGCCCGCGGGAACCCGGCGTGATACGTATGACAATATGCTTCTGGCGACTCTGAACAATAATCCAAACTTCGTCAGGATATATTCTATCTGGAAACCAAACGCCATGGACGGTATGGACGCCCATTTTATAGACCGTCCGGGGTCAACCCCGTCGGGGCAGTACGCAATGACCTTTACTAGGGAAAACGGCAAGGTTGAGGTAGCGAAAAATCTTGTCCTTGATGAAGTTAACGCGTGGATAAACGGCCCCAACGCGCTCAAAGACAAAGTTGATCATCCCACTCCTTTTAATGTGAACGGAAAAGACACCTATGTGATCAGAATGGGAGTTCCCATAACCAGAACCACTACCGACGAAGTAGTCGGACATCTGGCTGTTTTAATGGACATTGCGGCTGTACAGGAGCTGGTAAACAAAACTCTCCATGATTACGAAGAAATATCCCAGATGTCCATTTACTCGGGCAACGGATTAATTATGGGAAACCTGCGCCCTGAGCGGGTAGGAAAACTTCTGCCAGAAGTGGAAGCTTTATACGGCGTTTATCAGAAAGACGCAAACCAGGCTGTTCTTGACGGCAAGCCGTTCAGCTGTTCAAGCTACTCGAATTCGTTAAAATCGAACGTGAAAATTGAAATGGTGCCTTTTCAAATAGGCAATTCAACCAATAACTGGAACATAATGATTGCGTCTACAGAGAAGTATATTATGAGAGATGTCAACGCGATGAGAAATTTTGTCATTGTTATGGCGTCGATTTCCCTTGCGGCGGCGGCTGTAATCATATACCTTGCCCTGAACAGCGCGATTAAGCCAATCGTCAAGGTGGCGGACACGCTCAAGGAAATATCCGAAGGCGAAGGCGATCTGACGCAGACAGTTAATATTGATACAAAAGACGAGGTAGGCGAACTTGCCAACAACTTTAATAAGACCTTAAAAAAAATAAGAGACCTTATAGGCGCGATAAAGTACAAAATAAACGGTCTTGCCCATACCAGTTATGAGCTTTCCGTTAATACGGACAAAACCTCCGCATCCGTGCATGATATTACATCGAACCTTGACAACATGAAAAACGTTATGGTCAAGCAGGAAAACAGCACAAACGTAGCCGGCAAGGCGGTAAACGATATCAAGGAAAACATTGACAGCCTTAAAAAAATGATAGAAGAACAGACCGAGAGCGTAAACAGGTCGTCTTCAGCCATTGAACAGATGACGGCAAATATTAACTCGGTAACCAGAACCCTTGTGGAAAACAGCAAAAACGTCGCCGTTTTGACTGAAGCGTCGGAAAACGGTAAAACGGGCGTTCAAACTGTGGCGCAGGAGATACAGGAAATAGCGAAAGACTCCGAGGGACTTCTGGAAATAAACGCCGTAATGAACAATATCGCCAGCCAGACCAACCTGCTTTCGATGAACGCCGCTATCGAGGCGGCGCACGCGGGAGAGTCGGGTAGGGGCTTTGCCGTCGTCGCCGATGAAATCCGCAAGCTGGCGGAAAGTTCCAGCTCGCAGTCAAAAACTACCGCAGCGATGCTTAAAAAAATAAAATCCTCAATAGACAACATCACCAAATCATCTAACGAAGTGTTGTCGCGTTTCGGGGCGATAGACACAGGCGTTAAAACAGTTTCCCTGCATGAACAAAATATCTTAAACGCGATGGAAGAGCAGGAACAGGGCGGGAAACAAATACTGGAATCCATAAGCAGACTGCGGGACATAACCGCCTCTGTTAAGAGCGGGTCTGAGCAAATGGCGGAAGCGGGAATAACTCTTGTCCATGAAACGGACGAACTCATAAAGACCAGTAAAGAAACAGTAGAAGGCATGAACGAAATACTTATAGGCATCAATCAAATAAGCGCCGCGGTGGGCCTTGTCAATGAAATGAGTAATGAAAACAACAAAAACTTTGAAGCGGTAAAAAATGAAACAGGCAAGTTTGTTGATTCCTTGGGCAACGAGAAGAAAAAAATCCTTGTAGTGGACGACGAACCTCCCATTCTTGTAATGGTTGAAGGGGTATTACAGGACGATTATGAGGTAATTACCGCCAATTCCGGCAAAGAAGCGCTAAGTTTATTCTATGACGGCCTTGTTCCCAACTTGATATTATTGGACCTAGTGATGCCCGGAATGGACGGATGGGACGCCTATACCAGAATTAAAGGTTTAGGCGGTTTGCACAATACGCCGATAGCGTTATTCACATCTTCAACCGATCCGAAAGATATTGAACAGGCAAAGGAAATGGGAGCGGCTGATTATATTAAAAAGCCGTGTGAGCATGACGATCTGTTAAGTAAGGTAGGAAAATTAGTCAGATAAATTTAAAGCGTTTACAAAGAGAGCGCCATGCGGCTAAAACAGGTTCTTAATTCCATAAAAGACCGGCTATTACATTCATACGTGATAGTTCTGATCATCGTGCTGGCGTTCGCGCTTATGGTAACGCTAAGTTCGGTCTTTATGACTAATATTGTCAGCCGTCAGTTGGCGGACAATGCGCTGGCCGCGCTTGACTATCTGGAAACCAGTATCGCGATAGACCTCAAAGAACCAAGGACACTGCTGGGCGGCGCATCCGAAACCGTGCGCAAAATGATCATTCACGGCGCGGGCGAAAAAGAAGTGCGTACTTATCTGAATGAAATCACCACGTTTTTACTGAGTGATGAGGAGCAGCTTGCGGACTTTGACGGGCTTTTCGGCTATTTTGACATATTCGGGGGAGACCTGATCGACGGACAGAATCGCGCGCTGCCTGAAAATTATGATCCTGTTATACGCCCCTGGTACAAAGAAGCGGTGGCGGCGGGCGGCGAAATTGTATTTATACAGCCCCACATCAGCGTAATGGCGGCACAGCCTACCATAGTCATTGCCTATGGGCGGGCCATGTATGACAATGACGGAAACCTGCTCGGCGTACTCGCCCTGAACATGAATTTTGAAAGAGTAAAGGCATATATCGTCCACGCTAATTTAGGCAAAGTGTGGTTTGGAATCCTGTTAAACGAACAGTTTGAATTTATTTTCCATAGAGATTCCAGATATGAAGGCACAAAATTTGAAGACGTGAACAGCGATACCGCAAGGCTTGTGGCAACGATGAAATCAGGAAATGACAGGGTTTCCGAATTCAGAATGAGAAACTATCTGAATATTCCCTCAATCACTTTTATCAGGAAACTGGAAAACGGCTGGTATCTTGGCATTATAACGCCTGAAGCCGAGTATTTTAAAGAAGTCGAAAAAGTAAAGTTTATTCTCATATTATTGGGTTCCGCGCTGTCTTTAATATTCAGCATCATGCTGGTTAAGATTATCGCGGAAAAACAAAAAGCCGACGCAAAGATAAACGAAGCGGAAAAGGCGATAATGGCAAATCGCGTTAAAACCGATTTTCTGGCAAAGATAAGCCATGAAATACGTTCACCGATGAATGTGATTTTAGGTATTAACGAAATGCAGCTTGAAAAAAAAGAGCTGCCGCCGGAGACATTGGAAGCTCTGGGGAAAATGCAAAGTTCCGGTTATTTGCTGCTTAATATAATCAACGACATACTGGACCTTTCCAAAATTGAATCGGGCAAGATGGAACTAACTCCTGTTAATTATGATGTTGCGAGCCTTATCAACGATACGGTACAGTTTAACGTCATACGTTTTGACAGTAAGCCCATTCAATTTGTTTTAAAAATAGATGAAAATATCCCTTCAAGATTATTCGGTGACGCTCTGCGCATCAAACAGATATTGAATAATATCCTTTCAAACGCGTTCAAATATACAGACATGGGAGAAGTTGTACTGTCATTTTCCGCCAATGTTTCCGGGGCGGACGCGCCAGGGCCTGGCGGACCTGTAACGCTTATTTTAAATGTGAATGATACCGGGCAAGGCATGACTCAGGAGCAGTTAGACAGGCTGTTTGATGATTACACCCGATTTAACATAAATCCTAACCGTCAAATTCAGGGTACAGGTTTGGGCATGAGCATTATCAAACGCTTTATCGAAATGATGAAGGGCGAGATTACCGTTAAAAGCGAGCCGGGAAAAGGCACAGAGTTTAACATACGATTACCGCAGGGGTATATTGATTCGACTGTGTTGGGTAAGGAAGGCGTAAATAACCTGCAGCGATTATGCATTGAGAGAGAGGCTAAAGAAAGACGCGTGGCGGAGCTTACCAGAGATTATATGCCCTATGGCAAAGTATTGGTTGTAGACGATATGGAGCCGAATCTTTATGTTACCAACATGGTTCTTGCTCCCTACGGATTGGCAATAACTAACGCCAAAAGCGGACAAGAGGCGATTGATAAAGTTAAAAGCGGCATGGTATTTGATATTATTTTTATGGATCACTATATGCCGGAAATGGACGGAGTGGAAGCGACAAAAATAATACGCGGTCTTGGGTACAAAAATCCCATTGTCGCGCTGACCGCCAACGCCTTGGTCGGGCAAGCCAAGATTTTTTTGGAAAACGGCTTTGACGGGTTTATTTCCAAACCTATTGATACACGCCAACTGGATTTAACGCTGAACAAATTTGTCCGTGATAAATATCCCGCCGAAGTTGTCGAAGCCGCCAAGAAAATGAAAAAGCCGGATGATGAAACCGACTCCGAACTGCCGGATTTAAGCAGTTTAAAGGCGCTGATTGTGGACGATTTTATGCCGAATTCAAGTTTAACGGCGGGTATGCTGGAAGAGTATAAAATACAGTCAGATTGTCTGTTAAGCGGACAGGAAGCGATTGACCGCATAAAAAGCGGGGAGCCTGAGTACGATATTATTTTTATGGATATCTTGATGCCGGAAATGGACGGCATAGAAGCAACCAAATTGATACGTTCGCTGGGTACGGAATACGCGAACACTATACCGATTATCGCCCTTACGGCAATGGTAACCGACGATGCAGCCGAGAAGGAAAAAATGCTTTTGGACAACGGTTTTCAAGCAATTTTATACAAGCCCCTAACCGTTGAAGATGTGGATACCTTTATTAAAGACTGGATGAATGATAGAATAAAAAATTGTACAATTGCGCCTGAAAAAAAGGAGAAAAATATGGAAGTAGACATACCCGGAGTAGATAAGGAAAGAGTTAAGAAAATTTACGGCGACAAAACTAAAGTCTTTTTGAATGTTTTGCGTTCATATCTTTCCGTTGTCCCCGAAGCTCTAGAAAAAATGAGCAATGTTTCCGCTGAAACATTACCGAGTTATGTCACCAGCGTACACGGCGTAAAAGCCGTCAGTGACAGTATCGGCGCGGAAGAAGCGCGAAAAATGGCCCTTGAACTGGAAATGCTAGCCAGGGCCGGTGATATTTCCGGAGTATTGGCGAAGAACGAGGCGTTAATTCAATATGTGAAAAACCTTATGGTCAACATACAGAAATGGCTGGCAACGAACGCAGAAGCGAAATAATATCGTTTATAACCCCATTTGTTCCTTCCTGTCCGGTAGGAACCATTGTAATTTGGGCTAGATTTTTACTTTTGAGGCACACACCCCTTTCGGCTAGGTTTGTTTGGAGGCAACGCGCTCTATTGACATAACTAAATAATATATATAATACTATATATTATTATATGGAGAAATATATGTTGATAGAAACAAAACAAATGGTGCCCATTACTCGCCTCCAAAAAGAACTTACTCAAACGGTTCGTAAATTATCGGATTCAGGAAAAGCAGTATATATTTTAAAAAATAACAATATGGAGGCAGTACTGCTTTCATATCAGGAATATGAATATTTAAAAAGAATTGAGGAAATATTTGAACAATATGAAATAAAAAATATGATAGAAACTCGTATAGAAAAATATGATTCAAAAAATAATATTTCATGGGAAAATATTAAAGAAGAGTTATAAACTGTGGAAATTCAATTTATTCCGGAAGCCGAAAATGATTATAAATCACTTGATGGAAGTATAAGAAAATTAATGTCACATAACAAGGTTATCATAGCATTTTTGTCTGGTTGTTATATTGTTTACTAAACATCCGCAAGCTGAGAGAGCGGGATTGGTTTTGGACTGTCGTTTTGACCTTCGGTTTTTGCGAGTTCTTCCAGCAGTTCTTTTCCTCGGCGGGATAGTTTTTCCGGTATCTGTACTATAAGTTTTATGTAAAGGCTGCCGTGGCTGCTTCCTGAGGGAACTCCTTCATCGCGGATACGGAGCAATTTTCCGCTTTGGATGCCGGCGGGTATTTTTACCTTTATTGTTTTGTTATCCAGTGTTGTTACGTGAATATCCGCGCCTAAAGCGGCCTGACTGATTGAAACGGGAACGGCGCAGTAAAGATCAAGCCCTTGCCGCTCATAATATTCGTGGGGTTTTATCCTGATGAATACGTATAAATCTCCCGCCGGTCCGCCGTTGGGGCCCGCGTCTCCCTGTTTGGGAATAACGACGCGTTTGCCGTTCTCTACGCCTGCGGGTATGGTAACCATTATTTTTTGACGTTTTTTCTGAGTGCCGGAGCCGCCGCAATCGTTACAAGGTTTTTCAATTACATACCCTTCTCCGTGGCAGTTATGACAGGTAGTCGCCACCGAAAAAAAGCCTTGACTGTGCCTAACTTGACCGGAGCCGCGGCAGGTGGGACAGGTCTTTTTACTTGCCCCGTCCGATGAGCCGGAGCCTTTGCAGGTTCCGCAGATTTCGTTATGTGAAAATTGGATTTCAACTTTTGTGCCGAAAACAGCGTCTTTAAACGGAATTTCAATATCGTAGCGAAGATTGGCTCCCTGCCTTACGCCGCCTGACGAACTTCTGCGGAAACCGCCGCCGAAAAAACTGTCAAAAATACTGCCAAAGCCGCCTTCGCCGAATATGTCTTCAAAGCCGCGGAATACGCTTGAATAGTCGCCCTGACCCGCCATGCCCTCAACTCCGGCAAAACCATATTGATCATAAGCGGCTTTTTTCTGATCATCGCCCAGAATCTCGTAGGCTTCGGTCGCTTCCTTAAACTTTTCCTCAGCCTGTTTGTTGCCGGGGTTTTTATCCGGATGATACTGAATGGCAAGTTTACGATACGCCTTCTTAATATCATCCTTCGAGGCGTTTTTCTCTACTCCGAGAACTTCATAGTAATCCCGCTTAGCCATCACATATCCCTTAAAATAATTTCTTTTGTATTTATGGCGGTTTACGACGTTCCGCCGCAGGCGGAATGTAAGTCTGACCACAAGGTGGTCAGACCGTAAACCGCTGCGCTAAACGACGTTTTAATGTCGTTTAGCGTGAGAGTTTACGCCGTTTCAATGGCGTAAACTCGTTATTTGTCGTCTACCACTTCGTAGTCCGCGTCTTCGGCGCCTTTGGTGTTTTCACCGCCGCCTGAAGAGCCGCCCGCGCCCATGTTCGGATTGAACCCGCCCATGTCAGGTCCTGCGCCCTGAGCGCCGCCTTGTCCGGAAGCGGCTTGTTGTTTGTAAATCTCTTCAGCGATTTTATAAGACACCTGTTTGAGCGCCTCGGTTTTTTCTTTGATAGATGGAATATCGCCGCTTTCAAGAGCTTTGCGCAGGGCGGCGATTGCTTCTTCAGTTTTTGCTTTGTCTGCGGCGTTTACCTTATCGCCGAGGTCTTTAATATTTTTTTCGGTGCTGTAGATCATTGAGTCGGCTTCGTTTCGCACTTCTGCTTTTTCCCGCTCTTTTCTATCTTCCTCTGCGTGAAGTTCAGCTTCTTTTACCATGCGGTCAATGTCCGTATCGCTTAAACCGCTGGAACTTTCTATGCGGATTTTCTGCTCTTTGCCGGTGCCGAGGTCTTTCGCGCTCACATGGACAATGCCGTTTGCGTCAATGTCAAAGGTAACTTCTATCTGCGGGATTCCGCGCGGAGCGGGAGGAATTCCTACAAGATCGAAGCGGCCGAGTACGCGGTTCTGGTTTGCCATTTCGCGCTCGCCCTGCAAAACTTGAATTGAGACTGCGGTTTGACCGTCTGCGGCGGTAGAGAAAATCTGACTCTTGCGCGTGGGGATCGTTGTGTTACGTGTAATAAGTTTTGTCATAACGCCGCCAAGCGTTTCAATACCGAGCGAAAGGGGAGTAACGTCCAGCAGCAGTACGTCTTTAACGTCTCCGCCGAGAATACCGCCCTGAATTGCCGCTCCTACAGCGACCGCTTCATCGGGGTTAACGCCCCTGTTGGGTTCTTTTTTGAAAAGGTCTTTTACAATCTGCTGAACCGCCGGAATGCGTGTAGAGCCGCCGACAAGGATAACCTCGTCAATTTGATCCGCGTTGAGTCCGGCATCCGCAAGTGCTTTTTTGCAAGGTTCTTTGGAGCGTTCAAGAAGGTCTTCGACCATTTGCTCAAACTTTGCCCTTGTCAGGGATTTTTGCAGATGTTTCGGACCGCTCTGGTCGGCGGTGATAAAGGGCAGATTGACTTCTGTTGTTTGCATTGAAGATAACTCAATCTTTGCTTTCTCCGCAGCTTCACGAAGCCGCTGTAACGCCATTCTGTCCTGTCCAAGATCGATGCCTGTGTCTTTTTTGAATTCGGCAATAAGCCATTCCATTACACGGCGGTCAAAATCATCGCCGCCAAGATGGGTGTCGCCGTTTGTGGATTTTACCTCAAAAACGCCGTCTCCAAGTTCCAGAATTGAAATATCAAATGTTCCGCCGCCAAGATCGTAAACGGCGATAACTTTGTCTTTTTTAGAATCTTTATTAAAACCGAAAGCGAGAGAAGCCGCTGTCGGTTCGTTAATAATACGTTTTACCTCAAGGCCCGCGATTTTTCCCGCGTCTTTGGTCGCCTGACGCTGCGCATCGTTAAAATATGCGGGGACAGTAATTACCGCCTCGGTAACGGATTCGCCCAGGTAATCCTCCGCAGTTTGTTTCATTTTTTGCAGAACAAACGCTGAAATTTCCTGCGGCGAATATTTTTTTCCGTCAATGTCAACACGGACATCATCGCCCTGTTCTGTTATGCGATACGGAACAAGTTTCATTTCGTTTCCGACTTCCGAGAAACGCCGTCCCATGAACCGTTTGATTGAAAAAACGGTGTTTTCCGGGTTTGTAATCATTTGGTTTTTTGCCGGCGCGCCTACAATCCGCTCGCCCTTGTTGGTAAAACCGACGATAGAAGGGGTAGTGCGTCCCCCTTCGGAACTTTGAATGACAACCGGTTCGCCGCCTTCAAGAACTGATACGCATGAATTTGTCGTTCCAAGGTCGATACCTATGATTTTTCCCATGATTGTTTTCTCCTTATTCTACTATATAGGTTTTTATTTTTTATTAAAAGCCGTCATTGATTTTCCGGCATTAACACCTTTACTTTTGCAGCGCGAATCACCCTGTCTTTCAATAAATATCCTCTGGAAAGGTCTTCCTGTACAACCGCTTCGGTTATGTCGGGAGATTTTTCCATCATAAGCGCTTCGTGCCTGTTCGGATCAAAAGGCTCTCCCGCGGAGTTGAAACGTTTTAAACCCCATTTGCTTTCAAGCTGGTTTGTAAGACGCTTTTCTATCATTTTTATACCATCAAGAAAAGTTGTAAAGTCTGTAGAGCCTTCTCCCGCCGAAATAGCCCGTTCAAAGTCGTCAATTATCGGTATAATGTCCAAAAGAAGACTTTGATTGGCATATTCAATCGCGCTTTGCTTTTCTTGATTCATTCTTTTACGGAAATTCTCAAAATCGGCGGCTTTTCGCAGCAGTTGGTCGCGTGTTTCCGCCAATTGCGCTTCCAATTCCGCGATTTTTTCCTCATGAGTCAACTCTGCGGCCTGTTTTTCACCGTTTTCAGTGTTATTTGCCCCGTTGTTCTGGGCTTCCTGCATGGATTCACCGTTTTCCGCGCTTTTCTGCGCTTCATTTTCGCCCGCCGCTATATTTTCAGCCTCATCTTTTTTATGTGTTTCCTGTTTTGACATTTCTGATTACTGATACCTCCGATCAATACGTTTCGATTATGAGATTCTCTATATGTGTAAAAATAATAAAAAAACACATAAGGGTCAAGGAAAAAATATCATTTTGACACATAGAAATTCTATTTTACCCGATTTTTATGAAATGCATAACCTGTAAGGCAGCCAAAGAGCCGCGAAATAAGCTGAATGTTGACTTTTTAAGCAATCTTATTATACCATGATACGAAACCGGAGAACTTTGAATATCGGGATATTCAGCGATACATATACTCCTCAGGTAAACGGCGTAGTAACAGTTATACGCGCCTTAAAAACTGGTCTTGAGCGGAGAGGGCATAAGGTATATATTTTTACGGTAAAGCACCCGAAAGCAAAAGAAGAAGAAAACGTTTTTAGGTTTCTTTCGGTTCAATTTCCCAAAGAGCCCCAACACCGGATAGGGATGGTTATTGATAAACAGCTTCTTAATATAGCCCAGCCCCTTAATCTTGATATTATTCATACCCAGACTGAATTCAGCCTTTATTTGGCATCGCGGATGTTAAGCAAAAAATTGAACATTCCGTCCATTCATACACTTCACAGTTATTATCCCGATTATCTTAATTATACCCCTCTGCTTATGAGCAGAATGTTTGAAAAAAATATGTCAAAATTCCTAAAGCATATACTTCGCAGCCAATTGTGCGTTATTACTCCGTCATATAAAAATGCCGACTATCTTTCGGAAATAAAGTACCACAAACCTGTACGCGTTATTCCCAACGGAATTGACCTTTCCCATTTTTATGATCGAAGCGATGAACTAAAAGAAAGCGGAAGGAAAATGCGAGAGCGTTTTAACATTACTGCGGAAGAGGACATGGTCATCTTTGTAGGCAGGCTGGCGGTAGAAAAAAATATCGCTGTTCTGCTTGAAAATTTTAAGGAGATTTTCCAAAGACGAAAGGCAAAACTGGTTATCATCGGGGATGGACCTGACCGCCGTTCTCTGGAAACTTACAGTAATGATTTAGGGATAAGCAAGGCGGTGGTTTTTACAGGTTATTTCCGGTGGCCTGACGAGATTAAACAGGTTTATGCCGCCGCGGATATTTTTATAAGCGCCAGTCACAGCGAAGTTCATCCGATTACTTTTATAGAAGCTATCGCCTCGGGGCTTCCCATTGTGGCGGCGGCGGACAAGAGCATTGATGGCATGGTAATAAACGGCGAAAACGGCTGGGCTTTGGCGGATGACGGATTGTTATGGGAAAAAGCCGTTGAGATTTTGGAAAATGCTGAAACCCGAAAAAGAATGAGAAGAAGATCGGAAGAAATATCACAGAATTACACAATGGATCGTTTTATTGACTCAATGGTTAGCTGCTACGAGGAATTCAGGAAATGAGTTTATATTATAGTAGGCGCAAAAGGAAGAATATGTAAACGAGTTTTATTTGGATCAATGGTAATTATTGTACCTTGTTCAATAGCGCCGGAATATTTTATAAGAGCTTCGACAACTCGATCAAGATGCGCCTCAGGGCGTGTATCATCAGCGCGAATCTGTATAACACTGGGACTTGCGGCGCGAGTAGAAAACAGAATAGCGCTGAAATCAAGATCGTTAGTAAAAATCGAATAATCGTTTTGCCGTGCATAGGACATAATTTCAATGTCTTGCGCATTTGCCGCACCTATGGCTGTCCAATGGACAGATTCAATCCCCTGTCCTGAAAGCATTTCTGCCCAGCGAACAGCAAGATTAACGTCAACGATAATTTTCATTTTAAAGCGTTATGCTCAAGTAAGCGCAACTTCACGGCCTTCGGCGAGCCATGCGGCGTATTGCAAGGATTGCAGAATGTCCTCCCGTTCAAGGTAAGGATAATCAACCAGAAGTTCTTCAATCGTTTCTCCTGCGCCGATTTGGGAGAGTATTCTGCCTACAGTCAGGCGCATACCTCGAATACAAGGTTTTCCGCCCATTACACTTGGGTCGTTAGTTATGCGGTTAAAATGTTCAAGAGGCATTTCCGGACTCCTTCTTTTTTTAATATAACGCATTACACTTTCATTGTCGAGGCAGCGAAATATCGGCTTAAAAATTTAAAAAATTATAAAAAAACAATATTAAAGCGTTAATCCCACTTTTTAAACACAAAAAAGACGGCGAATAGAATTAAAACGAAACCTACAATATAGTTCCATTTTAACTCCTCTTTAAAATAAAGTACTGAAAAAACCGTAAATACGGAAAGAGTGATTGCTTCCTGCGCTACTTTAAGCTGAGCTACTGAAAAATATGATGAACCTAAACGGTTGGCAGGAACTTGAATAAGGTATTCAAAAAACGCTATTCCCCAGCTAACTAAAATTACTATCAACAAAGGACTTTCTTTGAACTTCAAATGCCCGTACCAGGCAAACGTCATAAAAACATTTGAAGCTACAAGCATGGCTAATGGAATTAAACTTTTAAAATTCATTTTTTCTCCGATTTATTTTCTAATACTTATTTAAAAAATATTCAATTAACCCAATATAACTGGTAGCTGTATTACAGGCTTCAGCCGGTTTTTCCTGCGAAATACCTTTTTCTTTGCGTATACGTTTAATATTATTAATCATGTTACGCAAAGGCAAGTTTTTGAGTGTTTTTCCATAGTTCCTGAAATGCAACCTTTGCCGTCATCATTGAAGCCATGTAGATTTTTGTTTTCATTGCAAAATGATTGAGGCTCGTTGCCTGCT
>Ga0268262_10002223_pt1 | contig 22780 bp, 26 predicted proteins | sample TergutNc150P3_FD_190354 | JGI IMG/M metagenome (GOLD analysis project Ga0268262, IMG submission 190354) | Nasutitermes corniger P3 segment gut microbial community from laboratory colony in Florida, USA - Nc150 P3 (SPAdes) (version 2) | ecosystem: Host-associated > Arthropoda: Insects >...
TGATGGTTCCTTCCAGTGGAGAAAAGAAGCTGGAGAGCTTTTCGAAGGGACATCCTCCCACTTCCTGACTGCCGAAAAATGTATGGTTGACCCACTTGACGGAACTCAGTTTTAGGGTTATAGTTAAGTAAATTGAGGATCGGGCAGAATGTCCGATCCTTTTTTTATCCTATTTGATTATGGTCATCATTAAAGAGGAAACATCCCGTTATAAAGAATTAGTTCAAACATTGACCCCTTTGGTTCAGGCGAACGTAAAGCCGAAAGCATCTCCAAAAGGAATAATTGATTTAATAAATCGATTTGCGGCTGTGCTTGAGCAGTGGGATTTTGCACCGAAGGAACTAAGAGGGCTGGATAAGCGGGCTTTTATAGACTTAATCCGATCCTGGCAGGCTGAGGCTTCGGCGCAGGATATTGCCTTAATTAAATCGGTTATTTAAAGAGATCAAATAAACTTTTACCAGTCTTCTTTTTTTGCGTTTCTATATGGATATGGTACTCATCCCAAATTGAGAAATTTTTCCCTATTTTTTGAACAATATCTTCATTATCTTTTGAAAGATCAATTTTGTCTTCCCTGACCAATTTTCCCATTGGAAATAGCAGATTTCTTTTGTTTATCTTCGGGGGGTCATTTTCTTTTAATTCATCAAATCTTTGTTCTTGCGGGTAAATGATGAATGGCCGCAATTCTGCGATAGCTTTACGGATTTCGGAAGCGTGGGCCGGGCAAAGGTCAACGCAAAATTGGAGCATTTTCCGCTGAAGCATGACTCTTTTATCGGGCAGGCCATTTATGTAGTAATCATATAATCGTGCGCTTCGGGGACTTACCAGAATGGCCAGAATTGCGTTTTCAGTTTTATCTTGAGCGGTTAGTTCCATACCTCAATAGGAAAAATCTGGAAATCCCAGAAATCTATAAAAAAGTGTTTGTCCTTTTTATCTCTCTGGGGAATTAACTAGTCAGGGAGATAAAAAATATGGTTTTTCAGGCCAAAGAGGGCGTGGACGTTGAGAAGACGGTCACGGACACTCAGTTCAAGATTGCTACGAACAGTAAGTTGTTCAGCATCTTATCCGACAGCATTTATACTCGCAAAATTGACGCTGTTATTCGGGAACTCTGCTGTAACGCCTTTGATGCCCAAGTGGAAGCAAGGCAAACCCGTCCGTTTCAGGTAACGCTACCTGACGGGTTGACTCCTGAATTTCGGGTTCGGGATTTCGGGTTGGGGCTTAGTGAAACGGATATGCAGATGTATACAACTTACGGGGAATCCACAAAAAGCGGAAGTAACGCCTATATCGGGGCATTCGGCATTGGGGCAAAAAGCCCGTTTGCCTATACCAACACGTTCAACGTCACTTCTTACCATGACGGCATGGCACGGTCTTATTCAATGTTTGTAGAACAGGGAGTCCCCCGCATGACCAAGCTGGGGGAAATTCCTTCTGACGAACCTTCAGGTTTGGACGTTTTCTTTTCCGTTGAGGGAAAAGATATTGAAGAATTTAAAGAAAAGGCAAAACGCATCTGCGCTTTGATGTCGGATAAACTTGAGGTATTGAATGTTCCCGATGTCTGGCGTGAGGAGTTTCGGCTGGAGATTGCCAAATATAAATGGGAGAAAGCCCCTTATCTTGGCGATGGCTACATGACCAGCAATCTTGAGGTGGATACTTCCTGCAAACAGGACATCCTGAATATCGTGCAGGGAAATGTGACCTATGAAATGCATCTGCACGATATTACCGAATTGCTCAGGTATTCTTTGGGCGGTGACTATAACAAAGTGGTTAGCAGGGTGGAGAAAAACTTTTATATAGTGGGGACATTAAAAGTTCCCAATGGAACGTTCGTACCGCATCCTTCCCGTGAACGGCTAACGTTTGACGAATTTACCAAAGCCAGTATAAAAACTATTTTTCAAAAGATTTTTAAATACTATGTGATCGACTCGGTTGACCGGGTAATGGATGGGGCAAAAAGCTACTTCGAATTGCATAATCGTTTGAAGGGCTACCCGAAGCTGGTTACCAGCAATCCTAAAATTGCGGAATTTAGTTGTCCAGATATGATCGATCCACCGGTTTCAAATCCTACACAAAATTATTCGGTCGCAAATCCACGAAACTATGACGAATGGAGAAAACGGGAATTTTCTTGTATTCAAGTTCAAGGCGGGAGCGATAAATATTACAGATTCAAGGTTATTTCAAATATGACCATGTACGGGGAACTGATCGACCGGATTTATTATAGCTCCAAATATCCCCTTTATGAGGATCATCGTTATCGGGTTATTCATGACAAGCAACAGGCCGAAGCTGAACGGGTGATTATTCTGACTGGGGATATCAGCCGAATGTTTACCGAGGCGGATAAAGCACAGCTTATCGATGTTCAAGCCTTGCCGAAACTTACCCCGCAGGAATTGGCGGCCCTCAAAAAAAATGTAGCTTTGCAAACGGGAAAGAACGAGCGGGTTACCAGAGAAGAAGTTAGCTTTATAACGGTTTCCGAGTCAATCTGGCTTTCTCAGAAAACTTTTGAGCAGGTTACCGAATTTGCCACAAAGCATCCTGTTTATTGGATCGCCAGTAACCGCCGATATGAAATTACGTTGTGTTCCTCAACATACAAATTGAAAACAAAACAAGACCTGTTTATTTTACGAAATAATTGTGAATTCATTCTTGATTACCTTCATAAAACAAACGGTCTTTCAAAAAATGATACGGCGACTTTTGGCATCGCGGTACTTCCTGACGACCATGAACTTCGGGGATCGCTTCCCAACTTTTGTGAAACAGTACCCGATATAATCAGACAGACGGTTTTTGATTTTTTGGGGAAAAATTACTACGAACTCGATAAGCGAGATAGTGACCGTTTGTTTCCAACCTTGATAGATACTCACCGATCTTTATTCATGAATTTGATCGCGGGGCTTGGCGATATCGAAGACTTCTTTATTTCTTGGTTTGCCGATGGAATGCCTGAATGGAACGGCATCCGAGTCAAGCGATGGTCAATGCCCTTTGGCTTGTTGCCTGACGGGGAGGCCCAGGCCCTTTGCAAGGAATACCAATCAAACAAAAATGTTCACCGAGCCAGTATGCACAATGTTTATATTGGGATTGCCTCAAGAGGTTATCCGATTATGAATGAATATACGTGGGGTTGTTCCGACAGAAAAACGATTAATGACGTGATCTTTTATTTGCAAGAAAAGAATAAACTACTTGTCCAAAATAAGCAGGACGGGAATTAACAAGGTAAGGAGAGAAATATGGCGTATCCATTTGTTTTGAATGGCCAAAACCTGTCGGTGTTCCTTAAAGGAAAGCCCTACACGGTTAACCTGTCGCATCCCAACTTTAAAAAGATTGTTAAGGGATTGAAGGACGGGACTTCGGAAGATCAGATTGTCGAGTTGCTTCAGATCAAAAAAGAATTGACAACTCTCCCAAAGGTAGAATTCACTAAAGACGGAATGGTCTACCTGGACGGGAAGCCGATGTCCAAGGCCCTCACGGATCGGTACAAATTCATGATTGAGAACGATTTTCCGCTGGACGGCTTTAAGAGCTTTATCAGAAATCTTGCCGAGAATCCCAGCAGGGACAGCCGTGAAGACCTTTACGGCTTTCTGGAAGCGTGTTCTCTGCCCATTACCGATGACGGCCATTTCTTGGCCTACAAAAATGTCGGGGGTAATTACCTGGATTGCCATTCAGGAACAATAGACAATTCAATCGGGAAAATTGTCGAAATGCCCCGCGAGAACGTAAACGCGGATCGGAATCAAACTTGTTCAACTGGCTTGCACGTATGTTCTCAGAGTTACCTGTCGCATTATTCCGGCAGTCATACCATGATTTGTAAAATAAATCCGAGGGATGTGGTTTCTGTTCCCACGGATTACAATAACGCCAAAATGCGGGTTTGCCGTTACGAAGTTATCGGGGAACTTACCGCTGACGATGCCATCGTTGACATGGTTGTTCCCAAAGAGGGTTCAGCGAAAGTCAGCGAGCAGAAGCCGCCGAAGGCCGAAGGCAAAAAGAAAGCGTCCGGCAAGGCCAAATCTGCCGATACGGAAAAAATCGATAAATGGGATGATTATATCAAGACCCGGAGTATCCCTGAAGACCTTTCCGCTTTGCACGGCAATCCCAGGAAGGCGTTCATTAAATTCTGCGCCAGACTTCATAACGGCACGGAATCGGCTGGCCCCGATATTTGCGGAGCCAAGACTTTAACCGAGGTAAAGACAATAATTTTTGGGTTCTAACCGTCCCCCCGAAGACGGAATAACCATATTTCCCCTCCCTGAGCGGATGTCTTGTTTAAGGCATCCGCTCTCTTTTCATAGGAATTACATATAGACCGGGAGGGGCATTTTGCAAGAATCTGATCTTAATCACGATCTTGTTTCTTTATTCAAAGCACAAGGGGCCATGTCTTGGAAGATCCCGGATCCCAATCAGGTAACTGTCTTAAATGCATCGAAGAGACCGTTTGACGGGTTTGCCCGATTCCCCCCGCCTGTAAGTGATTTCTGGTTTGAGTCAAAGTTAATAAAAAATAAAGTACAGGCATTTAATCCCAATCGAGTTGAAGAGCATCAGTTTGAGGCATTAAAACAAATAAAGCGTAACGGCGGCCATGTTGCAGTTATATTGGGCTGTTGGATACCAAGAGGCGATTATTGGTTTATGGCTTTTGATGTGGATTTTCTTTTCGGGTTGGGGGGAGTATCAATTAAGCAGAAAGAGTTATTATCTTTATGCGAAAAAAATTATAATGTCTCATTAAGAAGCCGTGACATTGGTTCTTTCAAACCAGAATGGTTGTTAGATAAATTAGTTACATCTTTGCCGGGGGATACGAGTGGATCGCTATATTGATAAATACAAAAATGAAGCTGGATTAACCGTATACTTTATCGAAAAGACCAGTTGTTGCGGGAATCGTATAGAATGGGGCCGAGGCGAAGGCCCAGAGGCGTGTCCGTTTTGCGGAAATAAATATTATAAAAAACCTGATTTGGAAAACAAACTATTTTGTCTGCAAGATGAGTTTTTAGAAGATTTCAATAAAACAGGAAATACAAGAATTCTCGGTGAGAAAATGTTCCCCATAATTCAAGAATATGCTGTGAATATGATTAAGGGAATGATTAAAGGTAAAAAGTCATTGGATTCCGATGAGTTGGAATCCCGTTCATGGGATGCCGCAACATTGCTTATTGAGGTGATTCTGAAAGATGATGAGCATCGAATGCGGTATTCCTTCGGGAAATATCTGGGCGATCTTTGTAAATCAGTCTGTTATTCTACAAAAAATCATGAACATACGTATTCGCTAAATTCAATTTTAAGGGATGGTGAGACAGAACTAGGTGAAATGGTCACAGCCAGGCTTGAGGATATTACTGGCGGTTATGAAACTGAAGGCGAGATACAAATAAATAATGTGATAGAAATGGAGGATATTCGGGATGATGCCGTTGAAAAGGTACTGGGGCTTATAGAGAAATCAGCGGATGTTTTGTATGACTTGACTGGAAATTACGCGGATAAATTATTGTATATGCAGGGGCTTTTAATAAAGTTCAAAACGGGGGATGATAAAATACTGGCTGGCTTTTTTGAGGAGGCAGGACGATCTATCAAGAATTATGTTGAAAAGGGAGAATTATTAGTATTTGAGGAACTTCGGATGTTAAGGGATTAATTCTATTAATTCTATTATTCCTATTATGGGTATGGACGGGTTATTTAAGGAAGAAGGAAGCGTGTTTGACAAGCAATTGCGGGATGCATTTAAACCAGTTATAGAAAATCAGCAGGGCGATTTATTTCGGGCAATTGCGCTGGTATTTTATCATAATGAAAAATTGTCGGATATTTATGATGCCTATAAGCTACTCGGCGTTGAAAATTTTGTCAGGCTTATTCATTTGTTTGACGGCAGGACAGTTCATTTCCCAACAAGTACTGAGTTGAAGGAGGCGATAATTCTTTCGCTGTGCTTTTACTATAAAGAAATTGAAGGATTGGAGTGGGATGAGATTCATGATCGCATTCCGTTCAAATTTAGTTCATTGCAAATTGCTTATAAAATTAAGTCATTGAATGCGGCGATTAGAGCGGAGCTTGTTGAGATATTCAAAAGCTACTCTGTGAGTAAGGAAAAGGAAAAATGAGTGACCCGATGGAAAACGAAGCAGAAGAACTGCTAAACGCGCTTGAGGTTCCTGCGCTGGCGGCGGATGCCAGGGCATTGCAGACTCTTGACGCTATGGAGGACTTGAAACGAGAAGTTCTCGGATTTTTCAAGAATCGTATTGCGTCAATTGCCCGTGCCGAGAGAATAAAAGAATTAATGTATCACCAGTTAGAGTCAGATATTGAAGGCGGGGCATTAAGTTTTGATCAAATGATGACCTTGCTTATGCGGCTGGATCGGGATAATAACGATGCCGCTGATTCTATGCTTAGGGCCATGACAGGGGGAAATAATGCGCCTGGAGGCGGCGGATCGATATTTAGTGACATTGTACGGCCTGGAAGCGATAAATCTGATCTGGCGAGGGCTTTCGAGAATTACACACCAGACGAACTTCGAAAAATTAACGAGACCATGAAAGTCATTCGGGATATCGTGGAAAGTGGAGCGACAGTATCAATCGATACACAAGACGGTAAAGTTCCTGTCAGCGAGGTGTAAAAATGTTATACGGGCAAGTTAAGCCAATTGTAATAAAAATTGTGAAATCCCGATTTCGGTATCGGCTAAGAAATCTAGCAATTAATAAGCCGGTACGGGTTATTGCTTTCGATATGAACAATCTGCTAGTGGCGGACAGTAAAGCGAAAGTACATCGTGTTCCGTGGAAGGATATTGAGTTAGTTGATTCTGAAACTATTATTCAAGGTTCCATTGTTAATGTAGGCGGATCAAAAATTGTAAGTCGGCCTAGAGAAAAAAAGCCATTTTTTAAAGCGGGAACAAAATCAAAAACATAATTTGTGACTAGGCAAATGCGACTTCTGCTCTGTCCATATCGGTATCAGAATTTTTTCCTTTAGCAATTCTTATGCCGATTTCTTTGGCGAGATACTGGATTAAACTTACGGTTAAGAATATAGCATTGCCGAATTGCGCGTAAGGTAAAACTCCCCCTATACCGATTTTATCTGAAATAATTAATCCTAAATATTCAAGGGCAAGGACAGGTTCCCCATTGCTGTTTGTACCGTTTCCATTATCGCCAAGAAAGAATTTGCTTACTGTAAGTCTTCCTCTCATGGCATCCAGCGGTTCGGCGATATCGAAATCGTAAGCAATATCACCAGTAAATCCTGCCTGAAGCCATATCCACACAAGAAAACAAGCAAACAGAATATTTCCGAATTTGCCTTTACTGCGTACCCATTTATCAACGGCATTTATTCCATCGATGAGTATTTTTCGTTGTTCAGGGGGTATTGTATCGTACCCTTTTTGTAAAAGTTTGGCAATAGATCCGGGAACGAAATGGGTTATTTTCTTTACAAAGTCATAGACCCCTTTGAAAGCCTCGGCTACTTTTTTGGGGTTAAACCCTAAACCGGCAAAGAAGGTGAATATTCCTTTATTTTTTAAAGCTCTGACAAGATCGGCCACTTTTAAAGCGGCAGAAGTTGCCAGTTCCTTAACGAAATTCCAAACTTCTTTTATTCCTTCGTCCAGAGCGGATTCTTTAAAAAGAGTGAAATCTTTGGTACGGACACATTCATAAATGTATTTTTTGTAGAGAAGATCAATTGCATCTTCCCTGAATTCGTAGATGACCATACCTAAATAGTAGCCGTTTTCAATATACAGGGAATTACCTTTATATGCAAAAGATAGTGAAAATATCATGCTGTGCCGAATGTTCAGCACACTTGTTGAAGTCAGAGAGAATTCCGCATTGCGGAAAGCTGGATCGGAGAATTGATGAGAAATCAGACAATTCGATTAACCCTGCTTTGATTGGATTTCCCGAATGGTGTCCCCTGGAAACGGTGGAGCCGGAGGAAACGATCACCGATTACAAAAGAGAAGTCAAACATATCATGAAAATCATGACTGATGACTCCAATCCTGATGCTCTTCAGGAAGCCTCGCATTATTTGAATTCGGTTGTTGAGAACGCCAAGAAAAAAGTAGAAGAAACTGGCTAAGAGGGGGGAAAGACTCAGGTATGGATAGTTCCGATAAAGACTATCGCTGTGAAGACTGCGGAAAGTTTGATGAGGCTGAAGTCCCCGCCGATTGTAAAGCCGGACATGGAAAAGTAGCTTTTAGGCGCAGGGCTTGTTCCGACTTTGTGTTGAAAGCCCGGCCTATGGTAATTAACGAAAATGAAAGGAGGGATTTAGAATGAAAAAACTTTATTTGATCTTTGTAGTGGGGCTTATATTGGCAGGTCATTTTTCTGCCAGGACGAATGAAGCCGCTGAATCTCAGCATGAGTCATTCAATGTTGTTCCCTTGCTTGAGGCCGAATCTCCAATTGATATTTTTGTACAGGCCGAAAAAGTAACAGGATGTTCTGCCGAAATTCTACGGGGAATTGCCGGAACTGAAAGTGACTTTGTAGCAACAGCCATCGGCGATGGCGGCAAAAGCCAGGGAATGTTCCAGTTGCATAGTCACTGGCATGATTATCGAATTGCAAAATACGGGGAATTTGATCCTTTCAATCCTGCGGATGCCGCCATAATTGCGGGGTATATCATTCAAGAAAATATTCAGTCCTTTGACGGGGATATACGGCTGGCTATTGCCGCCTACAGGCAGGGAGTGGCTGGTGTAATGCAAAACGGGGCCACGGACTGGTATATAGACTCCGTTCTTTTGTGGCGAAAAAACCCAAATAAGATGTTTGCCTTTTTTATCTTTCAGGGAATTACAAAAGTAGGGGAAATAGAAGATGAGCATTTCGGTATCGGGACACAGCTTGCATATCAATTTGACAATACCCCTTCCACGGAAATATCGTGGTGGGGGTGTAGCGGTATTCCGTTCTAACGGCGGTCAGCCTGAAGTTCTTCTTGGACTTCGGGCAAATAACCCCGGCAGGGGCCTTTGGACGTTTCCAGGCGGAGGGGCCGAGGGAAAGGAAAAATTATCAACAGCGGCGGTTCGGGAATTTCGGGAAGAGACCGGGGTTCAGCTTTACGGCAGATATATAACCCGCACGGGCTTGTTTCAAATAAACACGTTCTTCTTCGAATGGAACACTCTTATAATCGAGAGCAATCAAGAAATCGATCCTTGTAAAAGATTCAAATCTTATAAAGAAAAAGCCAGAGACGGAACCGTACAGGAGTATTTCTACGGCGGTGAGTTTATATCCTTGCGGTGGGTTCCTCTTTCAGAAATCGAAAATTATAAACTGCATCGGTGGGTTCTGGATGTGGTCAATTATTATAAAAGTGACAAAATGAAGCCCTACGTGGCCAAGCCGCCAAAAGATGATATAAAACTTCTGCCTGCTCCGAAAAAGGCAAACAGGGCAAAAACAGTAAGGCGGGGAAGTGGGGAAAATATGTTATTCGATATGGCCGAGATGGTTTTGACCAAGGTAGACCGTGACGGAACTCGGTATTTCCAACCTGCATATCAGGTTAAAAATAAATTCTCGGCTGTTCAGGAGGCGTTGTATGGGGTATGAAAGCAGAATATTTGTGATCAGAAAAAATGATCATCCGGCTTTGGCTGATAAAGGATTTTTGTATGCGGAAACGATGGTTATTTACAATATGTGTAAATTCCCGGCATTCCAAGCGATATTCAATAGCGATTGCCCTGTAACAAAATATGCCCCTTATGATCAAGAGGACGGTGATATTTTGATCGTTAAAGATAAGTATGGCGATCCTTTACGGGAAAGAACGCTTGAGGAAGTAATCGACTGCCTTGATCAGTATATCACTTTGAATCCAGAGGGAGAAATTTACGCCAGAGTATGGCCGTTAAAGGCTATGCTGGAGGAATTCGTAAAAATTCAGAGCGACTATTACCGGCTTGCTGTTCTTCATTACGGATATTGATTATGCGAGTAAATTTCTACACAAATTCTAAAAACGGTTTATGGAACGATATGAAGGGCAAAATATGTCAGAATATTTTGAGGAATCTCTGCGGAGACCATACTCCGAAATATTATATTCATTTCGATAAAATGCTTTTCAATATTGGGTGGTTCATTGGCTTTGTTGAAATTTGGAAGGGAAAATCGCCGCATGAAAAAAATAGACGGCGGATTAAATTTATAGTTCATGTTATCGACTGGGGAGACAGGGATGATTGCCAAAAAAGAGAAAATTACCGAATGGTCAACAAAAGATAAAATTGTATTTAGCAATTGGCGGACTTATAACAAGGTTAGGCGCATTACTCCAGAATTTCAATACGGAACTACTCCTAAAGGGTATGGGGATAATTATTGTATTGAAGATCGGGGAAATAAGGAGTATGCCGTTGTTCAGGAATTTTCTGGGTATACCAGCCTTACTAGTGGCCATGTTCCTGGAAGGAAAGATGTTGTTTACCGTGGAACATTGAGCGAATGCAAAAAGTGGCTTGTTGATTTGATTAAGAAATGTTACGAAAATTGAAACCTTGGGAATTACCAAGTGGATGTCTTTTGTTAATACTATATTCAATAAATCCTGTGAATTAATGTCGGATATTCCAGATAATTCTATTCACCTAGTTGTTACATCTCCTCCGTATCGGGTAGGAAAAGAGTATGAAGATATAAATTGGGTACTGTCAGATTATTTAAATTTTATAAAAAATGTTTTGTCTGAAGTTTATCGGGTAACGGTAAACGGCGGACGGGTTGTGATAAATATTGCCAATACCGGCAGAAATCCCTATATTCCCCTGACGACATATTACACGAACATCATGGAGGAGTTGGGATTTTTACATCGGGGAATTATTGTCTGGGATAAGGGAGCTTCGGCGGGAAAAAAGACCAGTTGGGGAAGCTGGTTGAGCGCGGCAAATCCGTCCCTGCGGGATATTAATGAATTTATTTTGTGTTTTTCAAAAGGCGGTATGGCCAGAGAAGATATTGGAGAGAGTGATTTATCGAGGGATGAATTTCTTTGCTATACCGAAAGTGTCTGGAAGATACACGCGGAATCGGCTACGAAAATTGGGCATCCTGCGCCTTATCCTGTGGAACTTCCGCTTCGGGCAATAAAGTTATATTCATTCAAAAATGATGTGATTCTTGATCCTTTTATGGGCAGTGGAAGCACAGCCGTGGCCGCATTAAAAACCGGCAGACAATATGTTGGTTATGAGTTGAATCCTGACTATATACAAATTGCTCAAAAGCGGATTCAGGAATTTCATGATAATGCTTTTGATATGTACGAATAAGTATGGCTCTTTTTTGTTTATAGGGAATTAAAAGAGTGTAGCTTAATTTAAAGAGGGAGAATATATGGAATTCCTTAGTTTCAGAAATCAAATGCAATCCCATATTGCTTCCATGCTGAAGGACATTGATCATTTATTTGTGGCTGACGTAGGCGATAAAACCGAATTCAACAACAGATATCTGGACAGTTTCCCGGCAGGGACAAATGAGATTTTCCGGGAGCGGCGGGAGTACGATTGCAGTGCCTGCCGTCATTTCATTAAAGCCTTCGGCAATGTGGTAGCCATCAAGGACTCTAAAATTATCACTATTTGGGATTTCAATGCCGGAGAGTACCAGCCTGTTGCGGACGCGATGGCGGCTTTTGTTAAGTCCTGTCCTGTGATGGATGTTTTTGTTACGGATGAATCGTCCATTGGGGTGGATTATAACGATGAGCGGAAAAAGGATGCCGATAAAATCCGTTGGTATCATTTCTATGTCAAACTTCCTCAGAAATTTGTTATTGGCAAACGAGGCACAACTATTGATACGGTTCGGGGGCGTTTCCGTGATACCTGTCATGTATTCCAACGTTCTCTTGCCGAATTGACCGAGGACTCCGTTTTGACAGTTCTTGAACTGACGGCGCAAAATTCCCTGTATAAAGGGGAAGAATGGGTTCCCGTTCTGAAGAAGTTCCTGGAATACAAAAAAGCCTACGAGCGGATTCCTGAAGCTCAACGGAGCTTGTTCTGTTGGGAAAATTCCGTAAAGGCCGGGGACGTGATTGGGAGAATCCGAAATCACTCTATCGGAACCCTGCTGACGGATATTTCCACGGGTGTTGATTTGAACGAGGCTGTTGCCAAGTACGAGGCGATGGTGGCTCCGGCTAACTACAAGCGTCCGAAGGCCATTTATACCCAAAAGATGATCGATGACGCCAAGAAGCAAATTGCCGAAATGGGACTCATGGATTCCCTGCAACGGCGGTATGCCACTTTGGATGACATTACCGTCAATAATATTCTTTTTGCCAATCGGGATGCCGCCAGCAGGATGACCGGCGGGAAGGACGTATTTGACCAAATGTCAAAGGTAATTCCCGTTAATCCCAAGTCTTTTGACCGTGTTGAAGAAGTTCCCATTCTCACCTTTGTCAAAGATGTTTTGCCCACAGCGGAAAATATCGAAGTTCTTCTGGAAGGAAAACATTCTGGCAATATGGTCTCTTTGATTGCCCCGCAGGTGAAGGACAGCAAGACCATGTTCAAATGGGGGAACAATTTTGCTTGGGCCTACGCAGGGAATATGACGGACTCCATGAAGGAGCGTGTCAAAGCGGCAGGGGGCAAGGTGGACGGCGTTCTGCGGTTCAGCATTCAGTGGAACGATGAGGAGTACAACGGGAATGACTTTGATGCCCATTGCGTGGAACCCCACGGGAATGAGATTTTTTATCGCAATAAAGTGAATCCGCATACTCTTGGCAATTTGGACGTGGATATTATTAATCCCAAGAGGGAAACGCCTGCGGTAGAAAATATCACATGGCCGAGCGTTACGAAAATGCAGGAAGGCGATTACAGATTTTTCGTTCATAACTTTAACCATCGGGGTGGCCGTTCAGGATTCAAAGCCGAGATTGAATTTGATGGGCAGGTTTTTGCCTTCGAATACAGCCGTGAGTTAAAGCAGGACGAGAAAGTGGAAGTTGGAATTGTCCGGTACTCTCGCAAGGACGGCTTCAGCATGATTAAATGCATGGACAGCCGACTCAGTTCGAGGGATATCTGGAATCTGAAAACCAACCAGTTCTACCCCGTAACGGTGGTCATGAAATCGCCGAATTACTGGGACGATCAATCGGGAATTGGAAACCTGCATTACTTCTTCATGCTGAAGGGATGCGTCAATCCCGAATCGCCTAATGGCTTTTTCAACGAATATCTGCAACAGGATTTGTTGACCCACAAGCGGGTGTTCGAAGCCCTGGGAAGCATGATGCGGGTTAAGGATACCGAGGATCAGCTTTCTGGCCTTGGGTTCAGTTCTACCCAGCGCGGTTCTCTGATTTGCAAGATTGATGGGCGGGTTTCCCGTACCGTTAAGATAGTTTTCTAAAATTTTATTTGGAGGAGATACACATGGAAAATGTGGAAATGATGTTTGAAAAAGCATCGAAGATCAAATTGCGGTTTCCCATTAAGGGGTCGATTTCTGTTGAAGACCTGTGGGACTTGTCTCCCAAGGAACTCGACACGGTTTACCGTACCGTAAACAAGGAGCTTAAGTCTCTCGCAGAGGACAGCCTCTTGGAAAAGAAAACGGGCGGATCGGTTCTGGAGCTTCAGGTCGGCATTATCAAGCACATTTATGCCGCCAAGCAGGAAGAGGTCGCAAAACGGGAGAAGGCTTTCGCCCGGCGGGAGCAGATCCGGCAACTGGACGATATCATCGCTCAGAAGGAAAACACTGCCCTTACCGAAAAGTCCCTGGACGATCTCAAGAAAATGCGGGACGAGTTGGAAGCCAGCGAAACTGCCTAACGGGTTTATCCGGCCCCTTTCCGGTCAGGGTAATGACCGGAAATTTTTGAATTATTTTGGCTTACGCTAAAATAAAATATTTTTTTGGAGGCAAGAAAATGTTCGAAGGATTATTGGCCGCGAAAATGTTAGCGGACTTAGAGACAAAATGCGGGGGGGGGGGCAAGTAAATCTGCTTCTGCTCCGCAGTGCGAGGGATTTAAACATCTCGAAAATTTGAAAGTGGGTGACCGGCTCAGGTACAAAGGAGGGCCGCAAAAAACACCCAAAAAAGACGATGTAGTGTGCGTCTACAAAGTTTTTGATTCTGTAATAGAAAATCCGAAAGGGCTGGAGGGCGCGCAAATTTTCCGGTTTGATTTTTCTACAGTTTTGGAGCATCCGGACGATGACGGGAATTACTTGTTGGAGTACTTCCAAGACAGCCGTTACTACGAACGGGTCGAGGAATAAATAAAGGTTGGGAATGACGTAATGAAAGTTACGCCGTTGATTGCGTCTGACAGTGTTGCTACCAATAAATCTGTCTGGCAGTCCGGAAAGACGGACAATGGGGATGTGGTGCAGTTGGCAACACACAAGATTAAAGATCCGGCAAACAGGTAGAGGCTAATACTAGTTAGTAGTCTTTATTTGCGGGGCTTGAGTCGCAGGTTCGATTCCTGCCGTCCCCTTCAGGATTTACGGTACAGAAAGGGCGTAGGCCGAAAGGCTACGCTGGTCTGGAATCTGTGGGTACAACGCCGTATGTAGTCCCACCTTAAACCCGACAAGGTGAGAAGCGGTAGAACGCCGGAGGCAGAACGGGGAACTTGGTCGAGGCTGGTTGAATATGGCAATCGGCTATCAGACCATAGGCGTGACAGCCCGGAGAGACGGGCTTATTTTATCAAGCTGGAGGAATGTCATGAAATTGAAACCATTGGCTGATCGAGTCATGGTAAAGCCTGAAGAAGGAGAAACAAAAAGTCCTGGGGGAATAATTATCCCGGACGCCGCAAGAGAAAAAACTCAGCAGGGTGTGATCATAGAAATCGGCGATCCCGATTTGGTAACCAAAGTTACGAAGGGCCAGAAAGTCATGTATGACAAATACGGCGGAACTCCGATCAGAATTGAGGGAGAGGACTACCTCATCCTGAAAGTGGACGATCTTATCGCTGTATTCGAGTAGCTCATGCACGCGTCTCAAATTATTTATATCGTGCTGGTCGGCCTGAATATCGTGTTTGTGGGCTATAAACATGGCCAAGAAAAAACAGGCCATTATAATCTTGGGGGCGTGACTGTCAGCCTTCTTGTAGTTGCTGGTTTGATGTTTTGGGGTGGGTTCTTTTCACACGGCATGGACGCTCCCCAGATAATTATGTGCGTACTGCTGGGGATCGGCTACATTATAGCAATTGTCGTGGACGGTCAGCCCGAAAAAGGGAAGTACAACATTTTATACACGGTCGTAGCGGAAGGGATTAAATTAATGCTTCTTTATGCGGGGAATTTCTTTTCTTGATTACCGTTTCCTTCTAACCGGCTGTCAGTCGGCGAAGGCGGCTATTTAATGGATCGTGGTCAACTCCGGCTGACTATTGCTGGAGATATTTATTTTAGGCGCACATTTGAGTAATGAAGGAGATGCCCTATTTAACTAAGTCATACGGTATGTACGTTCTGTTTGAAAAGTAATTCCTATGTGACTTTTATTTATCGACAAGGGAAGCATGGATCGCGATTTGATGACATGACCGTAGTTTAGGATTTGCTTCCCAAATAAAGCAGGGTGCAAGCAAATGGAGGCTGGCCAGGCTCATAACCTGTGCGGATTGTGGGTTCGAATCCCACCCCTGCCAATTCTTGAAAAAAGTTAAACATCCAATTTAAACAATAAGCAGATTTTTACCAAAATTAGATACGGCCTATTTGATTAAGAATGGGCGTGGAATTAGTAGCAGTTATTGTTGATTTTCCCGGTACAGGAGAGATGGTTACTCCGCAAGGCAATATTCCTGTGCTTACAGATCAAGATGCTCTTATTAATGCCATAAATCTTTGGATTTGCTCATTCCGTGGAGAACGGTTATATCGCCCGAATGAAGGCGGGATAATTGCGGACAACTTGTTGAAACCAATGAGCGATGATCGTGCAAAAGATATTCATGATGACTTGATTGACGGATTAGCCCATCAATTTAACCCGCACGTTACCGTTTCCGAATGCACAGTGATTCCTGATTACGACAGAAATACCTATTGGATCACCATCGTTGGGTATTGCCCTGCGTTGAGGGTTTCCATTTACGACAAGATCGGGCTTAGACCGTTGGTATAGGGGGAGATGATAAAATGCCGATGCTGAGATACGATTACGATTCTGTTCTGGAAAGGCTTAAGCAAAGAACTCTCCGTAAATTGAAAGGGCAGAATCTGATTCTCTTTTCTACGAATTCTGCGTTTCTTGAGGCTGTGGCGGAGGAGTTTGATGATCTTGCCATGTATGATGAGTTCCTGACCCGTGAGAATATTTGGGATACGGCGAAAGGAAATTCATCGATTATGAAGCAGGTAGGCTTTTTTGATTATCGTCCGCATCGGAAGATTGGCGCAACAGGAATTATGCGGTTTTCGGCATCAAAGAACTTTGACGCAAATTGGCCTAATAATATTAGTTTGCCCATGTGGACGCAGGCGAGCGGTGGCGGGATAACGTTTTTATCCAAGGCAGGATTCTATTTGCCGAATACGGCTTATTATGTAGATATTCCTGTTATTCAGGGCGAAGTTACCAAATTCACGACTGTTATTGAACAAGCCTCTTATCCTCAACCGAAAGGAACGGCTTACGCCCAGATTCAAATTCTTGATCCTGATATTGAAAATACCCTGTATGAAGTCAAAGTGAACGGAGAAACATGGAAAGAAATTGATAGTATTAAATTGGCTGTGCAGGAGCCGGATCCCGAAAAATCCAAAGTTTACTCGATTCGGACAATGCCTCGCTACGAAGGAGTAATTTTATTTTTCGGTAATGATATGTTGGGAAAATCACTTCAGTACGGAGACACTGTCGAGTTTACATATTTAAAAACTAAAGGAACTGGAGGGAATGTTCTATCAGCCGGGATTATAACGACCGTAGATTCCGAAATTGAAGATGAATGGGGAAATCCTGTTACCTTGTACTGTACCAATTTATCTGCTTTGACGGGCGGACAAGATTATGAATTACTTCCCGACATAAAAACAAATGCCCCACGTTCATTCCAAACAGGGAATCGTGCCATTTCAAGTCCAGATTATGAAATTTTAATTAAAAAGACAGGAACGGTTGATAATGTCCAAGTTTGGGGCGAGAAGGAACTGAATGAAGATCGTGGGAATCCCCCTGGTACTTATATTGAGGCGGCTGAGAACCTGATTTATATTACAGGATATACAATCGATCCGCAAACCCTTCTCGGTGTAACAATAACAGAATCCAATAAAAAAATAATCCGTGACTACTTGAATGACAAAAAAGGAACAACGGATATTTTACAGTTTGTGGATACACAGATAATTTATGTGACATTCAAACCTGTCATTTTTATTAAGGATACCCGGTATACGTCAGAGCAAGTCAGAGAATTTGCCCATAATGCGCTTGTAGCAGATTATTCGATTTATCAAGGGAAATACAGGGCCGGTCTGTATTTTTCGGATTATTATGCTGTTATTGATAACGCCACAGGGGTGGATCATTGTACTTGTACTTTGGGCTTATCCGTGATGGCTTTATTTTCGAGTGCTTACGAATTTTCAACTAATATCAATTTAAACAACATTAAGAAAAAGTCAGTTTCATTGAAAATCAGAAACGAATCCGCAAGTATGGATTGGCAGGAATTAGCTCATGATGACGGAGAAGGAAATCTGGTAGGTTCTCGTGTTGATTTAACAAACACCTCGATGGAAGGTAACCAATTCTTACTCCCTGGGGCCGCAATAAACTATCAGGACGGAAGTATCGGTAACATTATTGTGACCTTCGGGCTAACCGAGCCGTTTGCCAATTATCAAATGAGGCTTGACTTTGAATTGGATGATATTGAAGGCGGAGATTTGAAACCAACTTTAAGGAATCAGTTATTCGCATGGTACGCTGACGAGATACAAACACGGTTAATGTTTTAAGGAGATATTTTTTGAAAGAACTTCTTAATCCTGCCAAGGATTTAAAAACAATAAAGCGGTTCCCGCCTTCCCTTCGGGGGACGATATACGAATCAATGCTTGAGGCGGTATCTGAAGAATTATCTATATGGCGGGATTCAATCCATGAACAGAAGACATCCTTTTATGATGTTGATTCAATGAGTCTGGAACGATTAACAGAGATTTGCGGGACATTCGGGGTTCCGTTTGTGACATCGGTTAAAAGCGATATGACGTTCTTGCGAGAAGAAGTTCGTTCTATTCCCTTTAAAATTTATTATAAAGGAACGCCGACACTATATAAGTCATTTTTTTATGCTATAGACCGCTACGGGGAAATGTTTATTTATGTTTACCGGGCAGATATAAAAAATATTATGCGGTCAATGCTTGAGCCTTTTGATGACGCTTTTTTGACTCCGCCAAATTTACCGTTTCGGCATAGATCACGAGGAGACTTCAGCGGAAGCATTGAGGACTGGTTGACGTTAGATTCAGGATTGTTCCTGGATGCTGGCGATGCGCTGTGGCGGTTGGATACTTCGGCTACGGAAATTTCAACAAACCATATCGGTCTTGAGTATTTCATTGATAGAATTATTACAAGAAAAGATAAAGACCCTGTGACCGGCATGGAAACTATAAATGATTATTTAATGACAAAAGAATATCTGGATTATATAAATCAGAGCATGGAGTTCGCTCGGAGGACAAAGGAAGTTCCCCATATAGGTTCGCAACTTTCAATTCAAACTGATGTAAGTGGGCTATGCAATTTTTTTGACCCTGATTCAGAATACACAATTCCCAGTTTGAAGTTAAAAGCTGTTACCCGTCCAGACTTTTTTGACTTGGTAAGTACCCCGCATGATATTACCCATATTGAATTCGGGGTTAAAAAACGGAATGTCCCATCCGTTCAAAATCCCGATGTCGACTTTCCGGATGATTTGGCATCGAAGGTTTGTTCAGTTCCCGTTTTATTTAAAAATCAACTCAATGATGCTCATTTTATAGGGGCTATTGGGGAATATTTGGGGCAGTCATTGAACGGGTTTAAAGTTCTGGAAGGATCGGCATTTAACGGAAATTTACAAACTTTTGACTTTGAACTTCCATTTGCGCCGATTCAAAGAGGGAATATCAAACTTGAATTCCGTCTGCCTACTGGGGAAATTTTACCGATAACCGATGACTTCCGCGGATCATTTATATCTTTAAATGGAAGTGGAACAATAGATTATAAAACTGGAGCTTGCCATTTAACAACAAAATTTAACTATTCGCAGGTAGATAATATGGAGCCGGGTATTCAATCCGAAACAGAACTTGCCAATAAAAGAAAGCATTGCATTTATACGTTACCAAATGGGGCATCTGTTGTTCCCGGTTCGGCTTGGATAACATTCACCATCGGGGAAGGCGCAAGCCAGAGAACTTACATGGTTAATGATACTCCGAATCCCGGTGTTAATCCTACCTGTGGGACTTTTTCTCATTCGTTTGTGAAACACGGAATTATTGACTATTCTACAAAAATGATTGATATTACTTTTGTTTCCGCTTTGGTTGAGTCTACAGTTAAGCCTTTTACTTGTAAATATTGTTTCCCAATTGATTATACTCTACCCGCAGGTACTATTCTTCTGGCCTCATATTTCTTTACTCAGCAATCCATACTTATAACCGAAGCGGGATTCAGAGACAAAGATGGAGTTTTATTGAATTATGCAACATTCCCGCCTTTTGAATTTAATTCTACAGCGTACCATTTGGATTTAATGATTCTTGTCAAGAAACCGCTATTGCCATAATTGAATTTAGACCTATTAAGATACGATGTCCACTAATAACATAAATCTGGGAAATCAGATACTTGTCTTTGACTACCGCCAAGAAGCTCGTGGTAAAGGGTTTAACCGGGCATTCTGCGATATTTTGCCTTATGGTCTATACACTGGGGGGCATTTAAAAAGAGTATCCGATACCGTAGTTAATATCGGGCTTATTGTCTGCGTTATAAAATCGGATGAGAATGATAAAGTTGCTCTTCGTATAGAGACAATAGAAAATCAAGATTTATCTTTGGCGTTAACGACAGGATCGCCATACACAGATATTACGAAACCTTATATAGTTCTTCGTTTTGGCTGGCAAGATATAGACATTAATTATATGGATATTCGGGCTGTCGGCTGGAGTACTGATCCTACTGAAAAAAATCCCGATAAATTACATCCTTTAGATATTATTCTGGGGAAAGTTCAATTTCAAGAGACTGCCCCTGAAAGTGACAATTATATAATCGCCGTAGGAAGCCCGTTTGACTATACCCGCCGCCAGGATGTTTTCCTAAAGGAAACCGAGAGTGTTGCCGGCCAGTTTCGGGTTAGCACATCGGAACTTAATCCGAAAAAAGTATTCATATCCGGCGGTAAAGTAAATACGTCTAAAGGCCGATTCCTTCTTTCTGGGGCAGAGTTCCCGGAGGACGGCATTCCCGATACCGAAAGCATGGGAAGAACCGATCTTGTGGCATTGGACGTTAACGGAGAATTTAAATTAATTCAGGGGACTCCTTCGGGATTATTTCCTGCTCCGGCTCCGAAATATCAAAACTATAAAGTTCTCGCGGAAATCCAGCGTGGGCCGCATAGAACGAATATTCTGGGGTCTGATATTGTTCAAATAACTGACTCCACTATTCTGGGGCCAATTTCTGCGGGAGATTTTCCATTAGCTGATTCTGAGAATATTCTGCCGTCAAATGCAAAGAGTATCGAAGCGGCAATAAATTATATTATGCATCGCAGTATTGCGATCAGTCCCGAAGACGTGGCTACGTTAGCCGTTGTCCTGAAGCGGAATATTAATTGGGGGACTGACGAATCTAAAGGCGAGGTATACGCCGCCGCAATGCCTGTCAAAGACACTGACGGGCTTTTTGTATCCGATAATGTTGAGGCTGTTCTTAAGGAAATTGCGGGAAATGGCAGAACCACAGAAACTTTAAAGGGACTGGCGGATGCGATTGCGGCTCTTGCCGATTATTTGGGTACATTGGTATATAGCAAATATCATCAGATGGTAAATAGTGTATCATCCGATAGGCCGATCTTTTTCGCAAAAGTTAAAAAGAACTCTACAGCCATTTTCAATTTAAAAGTTGAAGGCCCAACAATGAAAGGGTCAATTACAATGGCGGTTTCTGTCGGGGAAACAAACGATCTTACACATTCGGCCATGAGTATTCTTTCTACATCAATACCTGCCTTTTTTGATAATTCAATTGTTTATTTGGCAACATCGGTTGATGAACTTATTTCAGACTATATCTTCATTGGATTCACTGCTGTTGCGTCTGGTCTGTTTGATATCAGTATGCACGCGGTATCTTCAGAATTGAATGGAATTGTCGGAGTGTCTTACTCGGTTCCGATGTCTACAATTCCCCACGTTACCTTCCCTGTTTCAGACGGCTATTTGGCAGGTTACCCTGTTCTAAAGCCTATAACTGCATTAGAGGCTTTCCGCAAATGGAATCCATTATACCAGTATCAAGGTGAAGACCCGACTTTCTTTAACGGCAGTGCGTATTTTGCCAATCCTGTATCGGTTCCTGATGTGGGGCAAAGCCCTGCTACGCATCCCGGTAAGTGGATTCAGTTGGCAAGGCCCGATGCGGGGCCGATTGATCTGACTGAAGGCGCAAGAACGCCGCAGTTATTTTACCAGCCTGGACTTATTATTTCTAACAGTACGGCATTGAAACTTCGGAAGGCCCATCAAGATCAGGGTATGGAATACCCATCACTGAATTCAAAAGTTTATCATTTGGACGGAGACCTTCTGGATCAAAATCAGCAGAATCCTCTCGTCATTGTTCCCAGAAGCCCTGAGTTTGATTTTAATGATATTGAAAATTCTGAATTTCCATTTAACGATGTTGCGGCCTCAATATTCGCATGGAATATGGCGGATTTGGCGGACAATGTTATTCCACATTTTATCAGCGAAAATTCACCGCCTGAACCGCCAATAACTACGGATCCGGCTATTCCGAAAAAGCCCTTCAAAGAAATCGCCGAAGCCTACTTTGGGTCTTTCAGTGTTCCGATAGTTATGGCTGATGGTAACGGACAGAATGTTCTGGATTATTGGTTTAAAACAGCCATTGGCGGCGGATTTAATTTATTCTCGATCAAACTGCCAACTGGAGAACTTTTTGATCTAGCCCTTGGCCATGAGGAACCCTACTGGAATGATAACTCAGGCACATCCGGCCCTGACGCTTTCCCGTTCAATGAAAATGTGGCATTGCCCGGTACTGTAGTTTATAACGAAAGATCGACATCGGCTGGCCTCAACGGAGTGCAGGGCTTTGGCGGGGAAGCGGCGGTTACCCCAATTAATATTCCCGACATTAATTTGCCCCATCCGAATAGATGGAATCATATTGCTTTAGGAATTGGGAATAACTCGATTACGTTATTCTTGAATGGACGGCAACAAACAATTCAGAGAATGTCTTCCGGATTTGGGGGAAATACAGAGATAACTATCAATCCCCAACAGAAGCCGATTGTGTTGGATGAGATATTGATGGACTGGACG
>Ga0268262_10002224_pt1 | contig 22778 bp, 24 predicted proteins | sample TergutNc150P3_FD_190354 | JGI IMG/M metagenome (GOLD analysis project Ga0268262, IMG submission 190354) | Nasutitermes corniger P3 segment gut microbial community from laboratory colony in Florida, USA - Nc150 P3 (SPAdes) (version 2) | ecosystem: Host-associated > Arthropoda: Insects >...
CTGCGTTTAGAAGCTCTGCTTTGCGTTTTGTGTCTTTGCGAAGCTCTGGTTCTATTTCCAAAAGCTCTATATCTTTGCGAGCGAGCAGTTTTTCCCTTATCTGCAAACCAGTAGTGCCTTCTTGCCCGTCTACGAAAATCTTTTTCAATGCCATTCAAAAAGAATATACAAAACATTTCTATATTCATTTTCACATGTCTATACTTTCTGCATTAAAATCCGGGCTTACAAAAACTCGCGAGGCGTTGCTAGGCGAGTTTAAATCCATTGCCGGCATTGGCAAAATAACGGATGAGATGCTAGAAACTTTGGAAGAACATCTGATAAAAGCCGATGTTGGAGTTGAGGCGGCATTTTTGCTGACGGATGCGTTAAGGGAACATGGGCTTGGCAAAAGTTTGACGCAAAGCGAAATCAACGCTATTCTGCGAAACGAGGCAGAAAACCTGCTTATAGACCCGCCAGAATTAAAATGGCAGGGGCACCCGCACGTCGTTTTGATTATAGGCGTAAATGGCGCGGGCAAAACCACCACAATAGGCAAACTGGCGCATAGATTAAAACAAGATGGAAAATCCGTTTTGCTCGCCGCAGGGGACACATTCAGAGCGGCGGCAATTGAGCAGCTGGAAACCTGGGCGCAGCGCTCCGGCGCGGACTTTGTGAAGCACCAAGAAAATTCAGACCCAAGCGCGGTAGCCTACGATTCCTGCAAAGCGGCAACGGCAAGGGGAAGCGATATTGTGTTTATAGACACAGCAGGGCGTTTGCACAACAAAGACCATTTGATGGAAGAACTCCGCAAAACCGTTAGGGTTGTGAAAAAAATAGATGAAAATTTCCCGCACGATATATGGCTGGTTATAGATGGCAACACCGGGCAAAACGTAATTAAACAGGTTAAGGTTTTTCACGAAAATTTTAACCTAACAGGCTTAATCGTCACAAAACTAGATGGAACGGCAAAAGGCGGTTCCGTGCTTTCCATAGCGAGCGAACTCAAAATCCCAATACTGTGGATTGGAGTTGGCGAACGCATAGAGCAACTTGTTCCCTTTAACAAAGCGGAATACATCGAGGGGTTATTTTCTGTATGACACCAGAAGAAATAGCTCAATCTCTTATAGACATAAACTCTGGGCTGGATAGAGAGTTCCTGATAAAAGTTATTTCCTTTGTGATAGATGCTCATAAAGGGCAAATGCGCAAAAGCGGCGAACCGTATATAGTGCATCCCATAGCGGTTGCAAAAACCCTGGCAAATTTAAAGATGAATTCCGCCGTAATAGCAACAGGGCTTTTGCACGATGTTGTGGAAGACACAAAATATTCAATAAAAGAGATACAAGAAACATTCGGGACGGAAATAGCGGAAATGGTGGATAGCGTGACCAAAATATCCGATATACAAAAAGGAATAGACCGCACAGCGCAAACTTTTAAAAAATTTTTGGCATATATTTCAAAACACCCACAAGTGATAGCCGTAAAATTGGCAGACCGTTTGAACAACATGTACACCCTGCAATATCTAAGACCGGAGCAGCAGAAAAACATAAGCCAAGAAACCCTTGATTTTTACGCTCCCCTAGCCCATCGCCTTGGTCTTTACACATTCAAATTTGAACTGGAAGATTTGGCTTTTAAATATCTGCACCCTGAGGAATACGCGGAGATAGAAAACCATTTGCAGTTGACCCAAAAAGAAAGGGAAGAGTATATACAATCCATAATTTTCCCCATAAGCATAAAGATGAACCTAGAACAGCTATACTGCGATATAAAGGGGCGCTCAAAGCATATCTACAGCATATACGAAAAGATGAAAACCAGAGATTGCAAAATAGACGACCTTTACGATATTTTTGCCATAAGAATCACCGTTAAGCAAATATCAGATTGCTATACAGCTCTGGGTTATGTGCATAACTTATGGATGCCGCTATACAGCCGCTTTAAAGACTACATAGCCGTTCCCAAGCCAAATCTCTATCAGAGCTTGCATACAATGGTCATAGGCCCGCAGGGAAAACTCGTGGAAGTTCAGATAAGAACCGAGGATATGGACGAAATTGCAGAACGCGGCATGGCGGCTCACTGGTCATACAAGTTTAACCTGAAAAAAAAAGATGTCGAAAAAAACATGGACTGGGTGAGCAGAATAACAAAGATGCAACACGAAATCCCAAGCTCAATAGAATTTTTGAGTTTTTTGCACGAAAGTTTTTTGCCGGAAGATTCTTACGCATGGACTCCCCAAGGCATGAAAATCACCCTTCCGATGGGGGCTACCATTTTGGATTTTGCCTTTGCCGTGCATACGGACTTGGGGCTGCATTGCGTTGGGGCACGTGCCGCAGACAAGGTCTTTGGCATAGACGCTCCCATTCCCATAGGAGAAACCATCCAAATTTTGCATAGCGACTCCCAAGAGCCTCAGGAAAACTGGCTCTCCATGGTAAAGACTCAAAAAGCGCAAAGCTCCATAAGGTCTTGGCTCAGAAAAACCATAGCTACGCAATCGGAGCTTTTGGGGCAAAAAATTTGGCAGAGGGAATTGCTGAGTTTAAAAATCCAAAAGGAAAAAATCCCACCGGATTCCGAAATTTGCCAGGCTTTTAACACCCAAAGCATAAACTCCTTTTACGAAAACCTTGGCAAAGGCGATATTCCTCTTAAAAACATCTTGGATTTTCTGCACCAATACTCAGACTACTCCTCTTGGGCAAAGCTCAAACTTCTATTCGCAGCATCGGAAAATGTCTCAATAAGCATAGGCTACGACGAAAGATTTTTGCTGCACTACGCCCCGTGTTGCAACCCGCTCCCAGGGGATTCTGTAGAGGGCGTTCTTAAAAGCGGCAAGGGAATAGAGATACACAAGACGAGTTGCAAGGTTTTGAACAAAATCCCGCAGGAACAGCGTCTCACCTTGTTATGGGAACAGAAAAACTCACCAACCAGAAGCCTTGAATGCGTGTTCCAAATAGAAGCTATGGATAGACTGGCTATACAAGAAGACATTTTCCGAGTCATTTCAAAGAACAACGTGCTTGTGAAAAAAACTATATTTAGGAGCAAGGATGGGCAGGTTAGAGGCAGGTTGAATTTACTCGCCCTTAACCCAGCGCAAATAAAAAATGTCAAACAATCGTTGCAGACGGTTGTAGGAGTTAATAAAGTGGTATTGGTATGACAGCAAAAATTCACATTCCGCCTTCGCAGCAAATAATGCGTAACCGCACATATAATTGTCACATGCGCAACTTGTATTATGAAAAATCATCCTACCAATTCAGAAAAATCAAAAAGTCAATACATTCCAAAAGCCAACCCCACAATTCCGAACAGTTATCAGAGCTGTGTAAATTTGAAGAATTTTTAGACGTGTGCCTATCTTACGCAAAAGCTGCGGTTTACAGCGGCAAGTCAGAAAAAATACTGCCATTTTCACAAGACCATCGCTGGGGAATTTTGCAAGAGGAAATTTTGCTCGTGCATTTTTTGGACGAGCAGATTTCAAGCGTTAAATACATGATAAGCCACATAGAAATAGGCATGAGGATACAGGATTTTTCAAACAAAAATAAAACCGATGCCCTTGTAAAGCACATACTGTTCAATATACACGAATTGAACAAAACTACGGAAGAGGATTTGCATTATCTTTATGATAAGATTGAGAAGAGATATATGGTTGGCAATAAGTTATTCGGTTATTTGCAGGAATTGCAAAATTTTCAATGAGCGAGCATTTCATGGATAAAGAAGATAAAGAGCATTCAAAGCAACAGCGCGCAATAGGAGGGATGAGAGACGTAGAGGAGCTTTTGAAAAAAAAGCCCGGCCATGTCCACCGCGTACTGTTTAAACTCAAAAGCGGAAACGCCAAACTGTACGAATTGCAAAAATTAGCGCAACAGGCTAATGTGCACGTTCAGCAGGTGGAAGAAAAGCTCTTGGACAAGCTGACAAAAAGGCATAATGGCGTTGTTGCGCTTTGCCACGAAAAACCGGTCACGCCTTGGAATGACGCTCGCAAAATTTTATTGGAAGTAAAGCAAAACGACATCCCTTGCAGAATTGTGGTAGCTGCAAATTTGGAAGACCCTCATAATCTTGGAGCTTGCATACGTTCATCGCTTGCTCTAGGTGTTGCCTTTATGCTAATCCCGTCAAAAGGTTCTTGCGGATTAACCCCTACCGTAGAGCGAAGCTCGGCAGGCGCATTGGAAAAAATGAATATCTGCCGCCCTGGCAACCTTGAAATTGCTTTAAAGGAACTAAAGGAAGCAGGTTATCAAATAGTAGGTTTAGATGGCAAGTCAGAAACTTCCATAATCGATTTTAAATTTTCAAGACATTTAGTAATGGCTATAGGCGGCGAAGACAAGGGGCTACCCCCCTACATAAGAAAATACTGTGATTCCGTGGTAAAAATCCCAATGTCACCCGAAGCTCATTCCTATAACGCAAGCGTGGCTTTATCCCTCGCTTTGTATCATTCATTTTACTAGATTTCTTCTAAAGGAGGTATTTAAATGAGCATGGCAAAACTGACTTTAGATGGCAAAGATTACTCACTGCCTGTAGTAAAGGGGACGCAGAACGAACTCGCCATAGATGTATCCAAACTGAGGGACCAGAGCGGTTACATAACCCTTGATGATGGTTTTGCCAATACCGGTAGCTGTACAAGCGCTATCACCTATATAGATGGCGATAAGGGTATTTTGCGTTATAGAGGTTACTCCATAGAAGAACTTGCGGAAAAAAGCACCTTTATAGAAACAGCATGGACAATTATATGGGGTAGGCTCCCGACCTCAACCGAGCTTCGCCGTTTTTCCATGCTTTTAACGGAACACGAACTTTTGCACGAGGGGCTTAGGCATCACTACGATGGCTTTCCAACGGATGCTCCGCCAATGGCAATTCTAAGCGCGATGATAAATTCGGTAGGTTGCTACCACCCTGAATTATTGGCAAATATGAACGACACAGATTTTGAGGAAGCAGCCGCAAAACTGATTTCAAAAGTTCGCACAATAGCAGCAGCAGCATATAAGATGAGCACCGGCAGACCAATTATGTACGCAATTCCTGAATATGGATATGTACAGAACTTTTTGCACATGATGTTTTCCCTGCCCAACCACCCGTATGTGATGGACCCGGATATAGTGAAAGCCCTGAACCTTATTTTAATTCTACATGCAGACCACGAGCAAAATTGCAGCACAAGCACGGTTAGAATGGTGGCAAGCGGCGGGGCAAATTTGTTTGCAAGCGTTGCAGCCGGTGTGTGCGCGTTGTGGGGGCATTTGCACGGGGGGGCAAACCAAGCAGTTGTGGAAATGCTGGAAGATATTCGCAAAACCCATTGCTCCGTTAAAGATTTTGTGGAAAAAGTAAAGCGCAAAGAAAATGGAATTAAGCTGATGGGTTTTGGTCACAGGGTGTATAAAAATTTTGATCCACGCTCTAAAATCTTGAGAGATGTTGCTCTGAAAGTTTTGCAAAAACAAGGGCAAAGCGACGGCCTTTTAAATATCGCTCAGGAACTTGCAGACATAGCCCTGAAAGACGATTATTTTATTCAGCGCAAACTCTACCCAAACGTGGATTTTTATTCCGGCATAATTATGAAAGCCATAGGCATACCGTTGAATATGTTTACTGTTATGTTTGCTATAGGGCGCATACCGGGGTGGATTGCCAACTGGAAGGAAATTTACGATAATCCCAAACAAAAAATCTACCGCCCCCGCCAAATTTACATAGGGGAAAGTTTAAGGGATTACGTGCCTATCGATATGCGTTGAATATCGCCGTGCGCTACCGTCCATCGGTGCGTAGCGATTTCCGCTATTTGAGCATCGTGAGTTGCTATTAAAAAAGCCTGTCCAAATTTTTTGTTCAGTTCTAGTATCAGCGACCTGAGCGTTGTTGCATTTTTCTCATCTAAATTGCCGCTCGGTTCGTCCGCTATAATCAAACCGGGGCTGTTCATCAAAGCCCTCGCAAGAGCAACGCGCTGCCTCTCACCGCCGGAGAGTTCGCGTGGCAAATGTTTTGTTCGCTCAGAAAGCCCAACAACATCCAAAAGCTCCAATGCTCTTTTGCGGCTTTCACTTTCGTTTCGCCTGTCTATTCCAGCGGGCATCATCACGTTTTCCAAGGCTGTGAATTCAGAAAGCAGGTGGTGAAACTGGAACATAAAACCCAAATTTTTGCGGTGAAACCTGTTAATCTCGCGCCTCGAAAATTTGGACATCTCTTTGCCGTTAAAAAAAACCGAACCAGCTGTTGGCTTGTCAAGCGCCCCCACTATATTTAAAAAAGTGGATTTACCTGAACCGCTCGCTCCGGTTAGCACAGCTATGCACCCTTCGTCAAGCTGAAAATCCACGTTTTTCAAAATCTCAAGATTCTCTCCGGTTTCTCTATAGACCTTTGTTAAACCCTTTGTTTCCAATAAGCATTGCATCCCCCACCTCCTTTAAACAACCTTAATATCATCAATGAGCTTTTGAACATCTTTTATCAAATCGGCATTTTTGTTTTTCACTAGCTCCCAGTCTCCACTTTTTGCCGCCCTTTCAAGCTCATAAGCACGGTCGCCAATATCCGTCAAAAAAATCAGCCTTGCGCAACCTTTTAAAGCGTGGACGGAAATTATATAATCGTTTCCGCTGTTTGTTTCCAATTCTTTTAGCAAGTTAGGGACGTGCTTTTTAAAACTAGAAAGTACTTTTTTAAATTTTGCTTCTGTACCGAATTGAGCAATGCCATCTTTAAAATTTATGAGACTATTTTCATTCATCTCAGCTCTTTTTTTATCCTTTTTTATCCATTTTTTTAAACAGTAGTCCAGTTTGTTGATATCTATGGGTTTGGATATAAAATCAGAAAATCCATTTTCTAAAAATACCTTTTCATTGCCTGGCTCTGTGTTTGCGGTGAGTGCCACAATCGGAACATTCTTCGCATATTCGCTGCCCATATCTCTTATTATTTTCACCGTCTCTATCCCATCCATGATAGGCATCAGGTGGTCCATAAAAATCAAATCGTATTCATTTTTGTTTTTTATAAAATCAATAGCTCGCTGCCCGCTGTCTGCCAATTCCACATATAAATCATAAGGTTTTAAATAAAGTTTTGCAACTTCCAGATTAACTTCCACATCATCCACTATCAAAACGCTTGCACCTGCCATATAGCCTTTAGTTATCGACGTATTCGTCTAGGTCCATAGCCGATATTTTCTTAAATTCTTCCTGCACATTTTCAAAAATAGTAACTATACTGGGGTCAAAATATACCCCTTTCCCAGCCACAATAATATCGCAAGCCTCTTTATGGCTTACGGCTTTGCGATAAGCACGATTTTGTGTCATGGCATCATAGACATCCGCTATTGCCATAATCCTAGCTGGCAATGGAATGGCTTTTTCACGAAGCCCGTTTGGGTACCCGGAACCATCATATCTCTCGTGATGAAACATGGCTATTTGCTCTGCATAATGCAAGTAGTGCTGGGTTGGCATTTTTTGGTATAACCTGCCCAACACAAGAGCTCCTTTTATAGTGTGGGTTTGCATAATCTCAAATTCTTTTTGGGTGAATTTGCCCGGTTTCAACAGAATGGAATCGGGAATGCCAACTTTGCCAATATCGTGCAACGGCACCGCATACACCATTTTTTCCAAAAGGCTTTCGGTCAATTCTTGTCTATACGCCTGAGAATGGAGCATTTCTTCGCCCAGCACATCAAAGTATAGAGCTGTTCTAACTGCATGGCCGTGAGTATTTTTATCCCTGCTCTCCATGAGCATACTAAACGTGCTGATAAGCCCATTCTCTATGGACTTCATGCTCTGTTCCAAATTTGTGCAGTAGTTAGCTATATTCAAATGGATATTTATGCGATGCAAAAGAACCGCGCTGTCAAATGGTTTTGTCACGTAATCCACCGCGCCCATCTCCAACGCCTTGGCTTCCACCCTTTTATCTTCCCAAGAGGTTATAAATATAACCGGAATTCTAGCTATCGATGTAAATTTCTTCAATTTTTCAAAAAGTTCAAAACCGTTCATCTTTGGCATTTCAATATCCAATAGCACCAAATCCGGCATATTCTCTATTATAATGTCAACGGCTTGCGCTGCGGTTGTGGTCATGATGAATTTCTTGCAAAGGTCGCCTAAAATCGCGTCTAATGCATCCAGCATAACAGGAGAATCATCAACTGCTAAGATAACAGAATTTCTTATTAAGGTTCTGTCTATAAAATGCATGGGTAGAATATAGTAAATGCTGCTAGCAAAAAACCGGCATTTTTTTTAAAAAACTGCCTGTATATGAATTTCCTGCTTTACAAATCTTCTCCGGCTCCCCCTCTGCCACCACAGCTCCTCCCCCATCGCCGGCATCCGGTCCCAAGTCTATAATCCAGTCAGCGCATTTAATAACATCCAAATTATGCTCTATAACCACCATCGAATTGCCTTTGTCAACAAGGCGTTGCAAACATTCCAGCAAGCGATGTATATCCTCAAAATGCAGCCCCGTTGTTGGCTCATCCAGCAGGTAAAGGGTTTTGCCCGTACCGGGCCTGCGAAGCTCGGTGGAGATTTTCATCCTCTGAGCCTCCCCTCCGCTTAAAGTGGTGCTGGGCTGCCCGAGCTTCACGTAGCCAAGCCCTATCTCTTGCAAAACGGTTAATGGTTTAGCGATTTTTGGCAGGTCTTTAAAAAAGCCCAGAGCCTCGTCTATGCTCAAATCCAAAACATCATATATGTTTTTGCCTTTATAAAAAACAGCTAGAGTGGCATCGTTAAAACGCTTGCCCCCACATTCATCGCAGGTTATCTGCACGTTTGGCAAAATCTGCATCTCAATTTCCATAACCCCCGCGCCGCAGCACTTTTCGCACCTGCCGCCCTGCACATTAAAGCTGAACCTGCTCTTTGTAAACCCTTTAACCTTGCTCTCCGGCAGGCTCGCGAATAAGTTTCTTATCTCATCAAAAATTCTTGTGTATGTGGCTGGGTTGGAGCGCGGGGTTCTCCCTATGGGGCTTTGGTCTATCTCTATAACTTTATCGATGTTCTCCAAACCCACTATGGCTTTGTGCTTGCCTGGTTCTTCGTTTGCCCCGTAAATTTTTTTTGCCAAGGCTTTCTTTAAAATGTGGTTTATCAAAGTGCTTTTGCCGCTACCGCTGACCCCTGTCACAACCGTTAAAATCCCAAGGGGAATATCCACGTTTAAATTTTTCAAATTATTTGCGCACGCTCCCAATATGCTGATTTTATTTTCCGCTCTGCGCCGTGTTTTTGGTATTTCAATTTTTTTTCTCCCGCTCAAATACGCACCTGTTATTGAATTTGGATTTTTGCATAAATCTTTTACCTTGCCAGCAGACACCAGCTGCCCGCCCTCGGAGCCTGCTCCGGGGCCAATATCCAAAACGCAATCCGCTCGGCGTATGGTCTCTTCATCGTGCTCAACCACCACAAGGCTGTTCCCCTGCGCCCTGAGCTTTTCCAAAATATCCAAAAGCCTTTCGTTGTCACGGGCGTGAAGCCCTATGCTGGGTTCGTCCAAAACGTATAGCACACCCTGCAAGCCAGCGCCCACGTGCCCGGCAAGGCGAATGCGCTGCGCTTCGCCGCCGCTAAGTGTTGCCGAGCCTCTGTTGAGCGTTAAGTAGCCAAGGCCAACCGCTTGCAAAAATCCGAGCCGCCCTTTTATCTCCCTAAAAATTTCCCTGCCTATCCTTTTTTCTTTCTCGCTCAAATTCAGGTTGTCAAAAAATTTAGCGGAATTATCCACAGATAGAGATGATATTTCGGAAATTCCTTTGCCGTGAAATTTCATAGCACGTGCAGCCGCGCAAATCCGCTCCCCTTTGCATTCAGGGCATGGCTCAATCAGCATATATTTTTGCAATAGATGTATATGCCATTGGTCCCAAAGCCCTTGCAGAATGGGTATTATGCTGTCCAAGATAGCATTTTGAGCTTTTGCTGGCAAATCCTTCCAAGGGGTTTTTAGAGAAAAGCCTACTCTTCTCGCTATGGCTCTGTATTCCGCAATTCCATAATCGCTAAAGAGCAAACGACCTCCGGCATTGCTCGCCAAAATTGCCCCATCTTCTATTGAAAGCTCAGGGTTTATGAGCTTTGAGGCTTCTATCTGGTAACTCTTTCCCAGACCTTTGCAAATTGGGCATTGCCCTTGCTTGTCGTTAAAGGAAAAAAGGCGTGGCTCAATTTCCGGCAGGGATATTCCGCATTTCACGCAAGCCAAATCTGTGCTGATTATTTTATATTCCTTCTCAAACAAAAAAGAAATCAATTTATTTTTGCTGAATTTCAACGCCTGTTCAAGAGCTTCCACCAACCGAGTTCTGTTTTTTGGCTCAATTGAAATCCTGTCTATAACCGCATCTATAGAATGTTTTTCATAACGCGCCAATTCGGGAATTTCGGACATCGCGTCCAATTCATACATCTCCCCGTCTATCCTCGCTTTGGCAAATCCGCTCTCCTTTAACTCCGCTATTTCCCGCCTGTACTCGCCCTTTCTCTCTATTACTATGGGCGCCATGAGCGTAGCGTTTTGCGAGGCATATTCCATAAAAATATTATCCGCTATCTGTTCCAGGGTTTGCGCTTTAATTTCCTTTCCGCACTTTGGGCAATGCGGAGTGCCAAGCCTTGCGAACAGCAACCGGTAGTGGTCAAAGATTTCAATAACCGTCCCCACCGTTGAGCGCGGATTTCTGTTTATGGTTTTTTGGTCTATTGAAATGGTAGGCGAAATTCCCCTTATGCTCTCCACATCGGGGCGTTTCATTGTGCCTATGAATTGCCTAGCGTAGGCGGAGAGGGATTCTATATATCTGCGTTGCCCTTCTTGAAAAATTGTGTCAAAGGCAAGGCTGCTTTTGCCAGAGCCGCTCACTCCCGTTATAACAACAAAGGAATCACGTGGCAAATCCACATCTATGCTCCGCAAATTATGTTCCTTGGCTTTCCGAATTTCTATGGAACGTGTCAAAGCCTAAGCTCCAATTTTGTTATGTACTTGCCGTCTGTGATTTTGCAGTCATAAAAATAGCGACCTTCATAGAGCAGGTTTAATCTCTTTTGTATGTTGTCTGTGCCTATGCCGCTGCCGCTTCTATCCTGATTGCTTTTGGGGAAATATGTATTTATGCTTTCAAAGATAATTTTCCCCTTTACAGAGCTGATTTTTATGTCTATGGAACTGTCTTTAAGCGAAGCCCCTATGCCATGCTTAAAGATGTTTTCCAAAAAAGATATCAACAGGAGCGGAGCGATGGGAGCTTCCGGTTCTTTCAAATCCGTCTCCAAATTAAAGTTAAGCTCAGAACCATAGCGAAGCCGCATTAAATTTGAGTAATTGATTAAAAACTCCGTCTCTTGCTTTATAGGCACAGAATCCACTTCGGAGTCGTAAAGCACCGAGCGAAGCAGATTTGAAAGCTGCAAAATTGATTTTTTGGCAAGTTCTGAATTTTCATCTATAAGGGTTAAAATGTTGTTGAGCGTATTGAATAAAAAATGCGGTGATATCTGCATTTTCAAAAACGATAATTCATTGCGTATTTTTTCTAATTCCAACGCCTGCACCTGGCTCTTGGAATAAAACCACATGGAAGTTGAACGAACTGCAATTGCAAGACCATTTACAAATATAAAACCAGCCATGCCTTGAAGCTGCCCAAAATACCGAATATACCGTGCTGGCGCCGGTGGGGGAATTCCGAGCTTCATAGAAACATGGCCTTTCCATAATTCAAATAAAAAAGATAAAAGCGCGAACATTGTCAAATTTATCACTATGTATAAAGCAAATCGTTTTGTAAAAAGAAGTTTTGGTATTAAAAAGGAGTAGTTTGTATAAAAAGAGAAGACGTACATCAAATACGCAGGGCTTGCTATATAGCGAAATTTCCAAGCACTTTCGTTCCCGAACGGCAATATCACAAAGTAAATCAGATATACAAAAAACCACACCAAAAAGTGTATCAACAGTGGCGGAACATGCCATCTGGAAACTTTTGAAATTTTATCCATTATAGGCTCTTCAGTCTTTCTATCATAGGCTCTTTAACCTCTCTATCATAGACTCTTTAACCTTTCTTCTGGGCTTAAAAGCGTTACGAGCCTGAACCCCAGGTGGTTGTTCATAATAACAACCTCGCCCTTAGCCATTATTTTGCCGTTGATTTGCAAATCCACGTTTTCGCCAGCTACCCTATCCAGCTCTATAACCGAGCCTTTTTGCCAGTTCAGCAGGTCTCTAATGGTTATCATAGTTGAGCCCAGCTCCATAGACATAGGGAAGCGCAAATCCTGCAACTGGTCCATATCAAGGCTTTTGCGTGTGCTTCGGACATAATCTTTAGACATAAAGATTAATATAGAAAAAATTAGTAAACCTGTCCCTTTATAGCGGCTTGGAATTTTGCGAAGGAGGCGAATTGCATTATGTAGTTTTGCTCTATTTGGTTTTCCGCTACTTTTGCGGCCTCGATGTCTATATCCACGTTGTTCACTTCGCCCGGATTTGTTGGGTCGCTGGACTGGTAAGAATAGGCTTCAACTTTTTTCAAAGAGGCCTTACGCCCAATATCCATGTGCTCGTCGTGAGTTTTTGCGCCGGTCACCTCTTTTTTCATGGCTTCGCGCACTTGGTCTTCAAAATTGACCTCTAAGCGCCTGTAACCGGGGGTTTGGGCATTGGCTATATTCTGGGCATAAGCACGGCCACGCATAGCGTTGGCGTCTAGCCCTTTATATACCAGCATACGGGTTTCCGTGTTGAAAAGCCTGTTGCGAATGGAAGCGGTTGCATCATCTGACATACTTTCGTTAGAGCAAAAAACATGCCAATTATTTTTTCTAGATTTCCCCCTATGCGCACAATAGAGCAAATAAAGAGCAAAGGCTTACCGCTAAGGGGCAACGATATAGACACAGACCGCATTATACCCGCAAGATTTTTGAAATGCGTGACTTTTGAGGGTTTGGGCGAGCACGCCTTTGAAGACGATATAGAAGGCGTTAGCAAACAAGGCAAAACCCACCCGTTTAGGGAGCCAAAATACAAAGGGGCAGGGATTTTAATCTCCAACCGCAATTTTGGATGCGGCTCCAGCAGAGAGCATGCACCCCAAGCTCTCCTGCGCTTTGGGATAAAAGCCATAATAGCCGAAAGCTACAGCGAAATTTTCTTTGGGAACTGCGTTTCCATAGGTATCCCCTGCTTTGCGGCAAGCCACGAAATTGCAGAGGAAATTTTGACTTGGGCAGAGAAAAATCCAGCCGAGGAACTTTCTGTGAGCGTTAAGGAACTCCAAGCAACGCTTGGCAAAAAATCCTTTGAGCTTAAATTGGCAGAAGGCCCGCGCGGGCAGTTCTTGGACGGCTCTTGGAATGCCAGAAACGTTTTGCTTTTGAATAAGGAAAAAATTGAGAGCTTGGCAAAAACTTTGCCATACTAGGCAAGAATTATGAAACCCTTAGTTATTATCCCTACCTACAACGAGATGGAAAACATCCCTGATTTTTTGCCTTTGGTTTTGGCTCAAAACTCTGATTTGGAGATTTTGGTTGTGGACGATGGCTCGCCGGACGGCACCGGGGATTATGTTGAAAACCTATCCAAGGAAAATAGCAGAATCCATATTTTGCGGCGAGAAAAAAAGATGGGCTTGGGAACGGCATACGTGGCGGGTTTTAAATGGGCAATGGAAAGGGATTACGATAGGGTTTTTGAGATGGACGCGGACGGGAGCCACAGCCCGCAGGCTTTGAACACTTTTTTGAAAGAGTCCGAGGACGCGGATTTGGTTTTGGGGAGCAGGTATTTAAACGGAAAAATATCCGTTGTGAACTGGGACTGGAAAAGGCTGATTTTGAGCTATGGCGCGAATTACTACACGAGGCTCATAACCAGAATGCCCTTTGCTGACGCAACCGGAGGTTTTAAATGCTTTAGCCGCCTAGCCCTGCAAAACCTGGACCTGAACAAACTCAAAAGCGACGGCTATTGCTTTCAGATAGAAACAACCCATAAACTTTGGAAAAAAGGCTTAAAAATAAAGGAAATCCCCATAGTTTTCACCGACCGAACCAAAGGTTCTTCTAAAATGAGCGGCGGAATAATATCAGAGGCGTTTTTTTTAGTGTTAAAATTGAGGATTAAATCCGTATAGGCAATTTTTCTATATTTAAAAACACAAAAATATAGCGAGGTCCTTATGAAAAAAATTCTCTTTGGCGTTTTGTTCCTTACCGCCCTTAACGCTTTTGCCAATCTTCCAGTAAACCAAAACAACGTATTGGGAACTTGGACTTTAGCCCCGGAGCCTGACCCCAGTTCCACCGTCAATTTTGTAAAAGACACCCTAAAACTTACAAGGGATTGGAAAGTTTCGCAAGTAAGCTATTACGACATAAGTTTATCAAATTTTGGCCCAAATAAAATTGACTTGAAATACAAACTGAAAATGACCCTAAACGGAGACTACCGTTTGGAGAACGGAAACACCAACTTTAGAAGATATGTTAAAAACGAGGATTTTATCAGCGAAATAATAGAAGGTTCTGCTAGCGACGAAGAAGCCGCCCGGACTTCTTTAAGAGATGTTGAAAGGCAGATAAGGGAAGAGACAAGGCTTGCGGCTCGCGTTTTATCATTGACGGAAACAGAGATGGTGTTGCAAGGCGTAAACAGCAAGCCAAACCTCAAATACACAAAACCGAGAAGGCTTCCCGTTTCTAGGATAACCAAAGATACCATACCATTTGAAGCTCCAGACGGCTGGCGTTTCCCAAGCGAAGCTAGGGAACTGTCTGATTTCCCAAAAAGGCTGGATAGCAGAGATATAAGCCTGCTAACTTATGCAAAGGGCGATTTCAATGGAGATGGCTTTAGAGACGCCGCTGCCTATTTGATAAATGACGAAACCGGGCAGGTGGCACTATTTTTACATACGTCCAAAAGCGATGGCTCTTACGACCTTGTCCCTTATGGCAACGCAGAGAGAAATACCGTAATAAGAAATGGCGTTATACTTGCACCCCCAGACGAATATGTGCATGTTAGCACCAAAAAGAAAACGACAATAGAGAACCCAGGTTTTATAACGATTATTTTTGATGTTTCCGCGACCTTGATATATTGGGACGGAACCAGATGGGCTACTATTCCGCTGGGAAAGAGATTTTAAGGATTCAGTTGCGAATTGAAAAGTGCATTCAGGGCGGATTTGGGCTTACCCATCTGCCCGATGGCTCTGTTTGCTTTGTGGAAGGGGTGCTGCCGGGCGAACTGGCGGAAATAGAGATAACGGAGAAAAAGAGGGATTTCTCAAAGGCGATAGCTGTAAAAATCTTGGAAGCGAATAAAGGCAGAAGAAAACCGCCTTGCAAATATTACGGCAAATGCGGAGGCTGCAACGCGCAGTATGCGGAATTTGAATTGCAGATAGAGCTATTAAAACAAATAGTTTTGGATTTATTCTCAAGAACAGCAAAGTTAAATTTGCCGCAAAGCTTTGAAATTCACAATGGAGAGGAATGGGGCTATCGCTCCAGAGCGCAGGTTTTTGCTACGGGAAAAAATATCCCCTGGGGTTTTAGGGAACGGGCAGCAAACGATGTTGTGCCAATAGAGAAATGCCTTGTTCTGTCGCAGAATTTAAACGAAAAATTGAAAGAGAATTCAAATTCAAAAAAACGCTATTTATTCGATAACCAAAGCGAAAAGTTTTTGGGCAAGCATATTCAAGCGGACGAGACTGTATTCTTTCAGAGCAATTTGGAGCTGCTCCCAAAATTGCTCGATGGGATTAAAAAAGCGGCAAGCGGCGGCGAGCTTCTTTTGGATATTTTTTGCGGGGTTGGATTGTTTTCCGCATTTTTGCAAGATATGTTTGGGAAGGTAATAGCTGTTGAGCAGGATTCCCGTTGCCAGAAATTCGCTGAGAAAAATTTGGGTAAGAACTGCGCATTTTTTGCCACGAGCGCGGAGGAATGGTGCGAAAAGAATTCCGAGCTTTTGAGCAAAGCCTGTGTTTTAATAGACCCGCCCCGCACAGGGATTACGGACAAGCTGTGCAACACGCTTTGCAAAAACAAAGCCAGCAAGCTAATTTACGTTTCCTGCAATCCAGCCACCCTTGCCCGCGACACCCGCAAACTGCTGAACTCCGGCTACGAACTCGCAGACATTCAAGGCTTTGCCTTTTACCCTCAAACATTTCACTTGGAAATGGTGGGGGTTTTTAAATGCCCCTGAAATTTTACCCCATAAGCCTAGGCTGCGCGAAGAACCAAGTTGATAGCGAACGAGCGGTAGCAGAGCTTTTATCGGCGAGTTTCAAAATAGTTGAAAGCCCGGAAAAAAGCGATGTGATTTTGATAAATACGTGCGGTTTTATAGAATCCGCAAAAGAGGAATCCATTGAGGCAATTCTCGCTTTTTCAAGAGAAAAAAGAGCAAAGCAAAAAATCGTGGTTTACGGTTGCCTAAGCCAAAGATATGGAAAAGAACTTGCAAAGGAAATTCCCGAAGCGGATTTTTGGCTGGGGAACTACAGCCCCGGAATGCTTTTAAAAAAACTTGGCTTTGAAACACAGGCAAAATTGTGCAAAGCCAGCCCACCGAGAAGGATAAAAAATTTTGAATACCCCCATCACGCTTACTTAAAAATTGCCGAGGGCTGCAACCGCGCTTGCTCTTTTTGCGCAATACCGGCAATTCGCGGAAAGCAAGTTTCGCAAAGCATTAAAGGCTTGGTTGACGAGGCAAAGCAATTGGAAGAAAACGGGGTTGTTGAGCTTTCCTTAATAGCTCAGGATTTAAGCTCTTACGGAACGGATTTGTATAAAAAAGCGAGTTTGGAGCAGCTTTTGGAGGCGTTGCTTAAAAACACGAACATTCCCTGGCTGCGTTTGATGTACCTCTACCCCGAACACATAACCGATAGCCTGTTGGCTTTAATGGCAAAAGAACCCCGCATTTGCAAATACGCGGACATGCCCATACAGCACGCAAGCGACAAAATGCTAAAACTTATGCGGAGAAAATACAAGGCGGCAAGCCTTAGAAATTTGCTCCACAAAATGCGGGAAAGCGTCCCTGGCATAACGCTGAGGACAACGGTGCTACTGGGCTTCCCCGGCGAAACTCACAGCGATTTTGAGAAGCTCATGAGCTTGGCGGAGGAAATTCGCTTTGAGCATTTGGGCGGTTTTATATGGTCGCCCGAAGAAGGAACTGCCGCGCTTAAATTGAAAGAGGAGCGTGTGCCGGTGGAAACGGCGAGGCTCAGAATGGACGCCTTAACCGAGCGGCAAGAGGAAATCTCCGAAGAAAAAAACCGCGAACTGATAGGGCAAACTGTGGATGTGATTTTGGACAGCGTTGCAGATGAGAGCGAGTTTCATTTTTACGGACGCACTCAGGGCAATGCTTTGGAAACGGACAACGCGGTCAGGATTTTGGAAGGGAGCGGCAAAGTCGGGGAAATAAGAAAAGCAAAAATCGTTGATGCCACCGCGCACGAACTCGATGGGGTTTTAGCAAATTACTAAATTGCCAATAGAGAATGAAAACTATCTTGCTCTTTATTTTTGCGGCTACCCTATTCTTGGCGATTGTCTGCTGCTCCGCGACCTCGCCGCAGGGAGAGAATACCAAAGCACGTTATGCTGAATACAAGAGCGCAATGAAATACTATGACGAATCCGAGGCGGATTATATAATTCTGCTCGAGAATTTGGAGAGATACCCAAAAGAAGCGTATCTCTTAACGCGAAAGCAAATTCTCCGCAAAGAAATTGAGCAGAACAGGGTTTTAATGCTCCAGGCACGTTTGGAGTTTGAAAAAGCATTGCAGGAATGGGATTCAAAAGTACAGAAGATGGAAACGGGGTTGCTAGACTCTTTGGATTTTAGGCAAATTTTTGGCTTGCCTGCGCCTAGTGACTCTTTAAAATATAACAGCGATTAGCTAATCAATATCCCCCCGTTTTTTCCGCTCGGAGAGCTAACGGGGGGAACGCCACAGCGAAATCCAGACTAATCAGTGGCTACTAACTCATTGAAATACAATAGCGATTAGCTTTATAGCAAGCCCTATGCTCGCAACTTGAATAATTCTCTTTATCCAAATATGGTCGTGCTTGTGCTGGAATTTGCTGCCCAGATAACCGCCCAAAATACCGCCCAAACCCATGCAGATAGCAAGCTCAAAAACCACCTTGCCTGCAATAAACAAACCCATGGAACTCAAAAGCAAAAACCAAACGGTCAAAAAATTCTTAATCGCATTCACCTGCTTTAAATCAAAACCGGTGTATTTGCGAATGGCAAAAATCTGAACAAAGCCAACGCCAACCTGCAAAAATCCGCCATAAAGACCAACCGCCAAAAAGCCCAAAACTCCTTTTATCCCCGGCTTTACCGGCGGAGCTTCCGGCGGCTTCCCAAAAGGGTCTGTGCCAAGAGAACTCATAATTGCAACTATCACCATAACAACGGCGAGCAAGCCCTGAAAATGGGAATCGTCAATGGTTACAGCGAACAGTGTTCCGAGCAAAGCTCCCGCAAGGGTTGGCGCTAAAAGAGCTTTTGCAATATCCATACGCAAATAGCCATAGCGTTTCATGTGCAGCGCGGAGCTTATAGCGCCTATGAGTATCCCCAAGCGATTTGTTCCATTTGCAACGGTGGGCGGCAAACCCAAAAGTATCATGATAGGCAAGCTAAGAGTGCTAGCTCCGCCTGCGATGTTGTTTATAAAAGTCACAACAACGCCAAGCACAAAGTATATCAAAAAATCCAACTTATGGATGATGCAGGAGTTGAACCTGCGACCCGCTGATTAAGAGTCAGCTGCTCTACCAACTGAGCTAATCATCCGTGGAGTGTAAATATAGCAATTTTTGGCGGGAAATGCAAGGGTTTTGGGGATGGCGGGTGTTTTTTCGCATTGGGTTTTTGGTGGGCGATGTACTAATGAAGTCTTCTGGGTGTCTACGTGGAAGTGAGGAATTGGTAAAAAGGTGGAATATTGCCCGTATATCGCATCGCGATATATCGGGGATTTTTAAGGCTTGTGGAAGTCTACCATAACAATATTTCAAGCGATCCTAGACGCCTAATTTATGCTAAGAACTTACATTCACGTGCCAATGGGCTTGCAGATAACCAAGTGCTATCTGCAAATTGTTTATCTCGCTGTTCCCGGAGATGCCGCCTTGGGAAACGCATTCAAATTTGTCTATAACAAAGGCAAAGCCAAGAACACGACTCCTGAAAGCATAGAATGCGCCAACCGCATTAAAAGTGCATTGGAAAAAATAAAGAATTATGCAGAACAACAATGCACAGAAGAAGCTAAGATGAATGCGTTTATGACCGTGGTGGAGAAACTTGGTTATGTGAAAGCGAACTCATTTGTGAGAGCATACGATATTATCAACGATGATAAGGAGTTGGAGGATATGGAATAGCTAACTTGGAGACCAAACGATTTTGCCTATCGCTTTGTCAAGTTCCAGTATTTGTATTTCAAGCTCTTTCTTCTTTAGATTGCTTAGGATCGTTTACGCCACGAAATTTTCCTCAAGCCTGGCTGAAATCCACTTATGCAATTTTCTAAGCTCTTTTGAATACATAGCCCTGTTGCCCTCAATATCCTTCGCAGGTCGAATCACGGTATGGCACAGCGAATAGTAGTTCCCCACTATGGAAATAGCCCTCGGCAATAAATCCCTTGCTTCTGCCAAACGTTCCAAATCAAATTCCCTGTATTCTAGCATCTTGGCTTTCGCAAGGGCTTCAAGCAGCTTCCCTAGATGCTCGGCGTAATCGCCTTCAACAAGGGAAAATTCATCCCGAAGTTTCCTGACTATCTGTAGAGCCTTTATGTAGTATGCTACTCTTTTGTTGCTTAATTTAACTCCCATAATAGAAATCCTATGTATCCGCTAGGTGGTGTAATGAGAAACTTCAAATGGGGGTTTTCTTGGGGTTGCAGGGAACTTAGTTCCCCGCATATCCCTTGGTGCCCCTGCTCCATATAGGCTCGCTTGTCTCGTAGACTTCCCCGCCGTCATAGCAATGGATTTGAATATGAATATCCCCATCGCCAAACACAAGCATTCTCACTTCGGGGTCTTTGCCCATATCCAATCTGCATTTTTTGGTTTTAAGCTCTGCTAGGAATTTGTAGTCGTGAGTGGTTACATTTCCGCAGAAAGCTAAGGTATCGTCATCAAGGAAAACTACTTTATCTGCATCAATTCCAAGCGTCAGGCTTGTCAGCATGAACTCCGGTGCGAAGCTGAGGCTTTTGGTTTCTTCTCCTAGCTTCATTAAGCTCTGTACGCACTGTTGCATATTTTCTATGTCTTGCTCCGAAAACCGTATAGCTATCCCTGCAACGCTTGTTGTTTGACATGAGCTTGAATTATCTAGAAAATTCAACGTTGCCACTATTGTGTTTCCGTTCTTTTTCATACAACGTTCTCTCCCTGTTGTGTTTTACTCTCTACGTAGCCTTTGATGGATCGCGGTGGCAGTTTTACGCTACCTCTGCTTTGTATGCAGCTATATTTTTCAGTTCCCTTTCATGGCTTGCGAAATCTCTGGATTCTTCATCCACTTCCGATTCATGCAGCTTCAAGGTTTCCTCTATATCTTCGTTAATGGCATTGCAAAATTCCCCTACCGTTATATCGGGGTTGTGTTCCAGCGTTTCGCTCATATACTCATCGTTAAGGCTATCAGACCATGTGTAAAGCACCTTATCCAAATCAGGAGCCTCTTGCCATTCGTACCCTTTCTGCGGTAAGAAGTGCCATTCATAATAGCCCGCTGCGACTACCGCTGGAATGTCTCGCACTTTGAAGAACCCTTCTACGCCTTGCAAGCTGTGCATACCCATTCCTTCATCGCTTAGGGTTTGCAGTTTCATGTCTTTTGTGAGTTCTGTAGCCATAACCTCTCCCGTGGTTTGTTTAATAATCTTTTACGGATCGCTAGGCATCTAATGGAAACCCAAGGATACGCATAGAGGGAGATATAAGGATTCACAGAGAGGTATTATAAACCCTGATTTTATAGCTCATAAGTTCCACATTCTTTCCAATCATGGTCTTTGTCTTCGTATTGTTCCGAGGCTTTTTTTTCGGCAGCCGTATCGCTGTAGAAACGGGCAATCTTATTGTTTTCCTGCAAGATATATTCCTTGCCTTTTTTATCTACGCAGAAAACCGTATATTCCTTTGGAATAGGTATCGGGGTGTTAATATCATTGAAGCCGTGTTTCGCATAGCATTCCCTTAATAGCTTTGGGGCTTCGGGAAACTCGGCAAAGGCAGATTTTTTCCCGCATAAAGCTATTATACATTTGGGACCATCTTCGATTTCATTGAGGTTTAATGTATCTATTATTCCCGTTCTTGCACATTCTATGACTAACGAATCTATCATTCGTTTTTCTTCCTCATTGAATTCCGTAGTTTTCTCTATAAAACCAGGGGGCAGCGGTATTCGCCCATTTGCGGCATCAGACACGTGGTTGTATGCGTATATCCCTGCGTATATCGCAAGGGCGGTGACTACAATCAAAATAACAAAGCTCTTTTTCATATAATCTCACAATCTAGAAAACCCATTTTGGATCGCTTGGGTAACCTGTTGGTTTCACCTTGACATAAGCAACAGCTTTTTATTTGTAGCAGCTTCGCAGAGTGTCAATATCTATGGAGTCCATAGAGGCTATTCTTTTCCCGCATAAGGCATCAAAGCATTCATAGGCGGATATTCCCATTGCAGCACAACGTTCATTCATTTCAGCATACACTTCATACCATTCATCGGTGAATAATTTAGCTATTTTAGATGAGTCATAATATTTACTAAAAGTTTGGGCTTTCATTATATTAACCACTTTGTTCCATTCTCTAGGTTGCAATCTAAACCTTTCAGCCGGGGGGACATCTTTATACAAATTCGCATCATTATAGTATTTATTCAAATCCACATCGTATATCTTTGACCAATAGCAGTCTCTTGTGAGCTGTTTGATTTCGGGAAATTCGGCACCTGCCTGTTCTTTGCCACATACTGCCACAACGCAATCCTCCCCTGTTGCTATCTCTATGTTATTGTCAATACATTTTTGCCCTATTGCTGAACTCATCAAAAATTCTTCGGCATCCCAATCCAATGAATCGCTTTGAAGGCAAGGCAGAGGGACGGATTGCTTAACAGCTACCTTTGTCGGCAAATTCATTCCGATACAAATGCCCACTATTAAAGCCACAATTACAATCAAAATTGTTTTCATATAATCTCCCAATTTAGAAAATCCGTTTTGGAACGCTTGGAACTCCCCTATGCCACCGCACAAGCTGGTATCGCCATTCCTTTTTCTGCGTAGCTTGCTCTGCACTCCGCTTTCCAATCCTTGCCATTGCCGCCATAAACCCACGGAAGGAAAACATTGTCATAATCAAACCCTTGAATATTCGTTATTTCCGTGAACACCCATTCCCGTATCTCGGACTCTGCTGTATTGAATGCTTCGTAAAAGTTCCAAGGCTCTGCAAGCACATCAGCAAAGGTGAGTTCCTTGTTAAGCCCCTTGCCGAAAAACTCAAAATCATTGGGAAAGTTTTCTTTGTACCAGTTGAACACACTCCTGTTCATTTTCT
>Ga0268262_10002225_pt1 | contig 22762 bp, 15 predicted proteins | sample TergutNc150P3_FD_190354 | JGI IMG/M metagenome (GOLD analysis project Ga0268262, IMG submission 190354) | Nasutitermes corniger P3 segment gut microbial community from laboratory colony in Florida, USA - Nc150 P3 (SPAdes) (version 2) | ecosystem: Host-associated > Arthropoda: Insects >...
GGAGTTTTGTTTCGCTCACCTCTAAATAACCCTGAACCAATGCCACCACCAATTTGCCGTCAACATCAAAGAATACGCATTTGCCGGCATTTTTTTTGTCTGCGTTTAAGAATGTGCATACTTCGTCAATGGTCTGTTTGCTAGGTGTTGCAATTTTTTCGAGGCTTGAATTTCCAGAAACGGGTTGCCGCTTGAACTCGGCAATTTCCCTGTTCGCTTGGTAGCCGCAGTGTTTGCATATAATTAAATAGTCTTCGCCGTTTGGCGTGCTCAACATAAATTCGTGGGCAATTTTGCCGCCCATTATTCCTGTGTCGGATTGCACTATAACAGGTTCTATCCCAACCCTGCGGAAAATGTTTTGGTAGGCTTTGTATTCTAGTTCGTAATGCTTGTCCAAGTCCTCTGGCGTTGCGTGAAAGCTATAGGCGTCTTTCATTTCAAATTCACGCACCCTTATCAAGCCGCCGCGCGCCCGAGCTTCGTCTCTGTATTTTGTTTTGAACTGGTAGAGCATAAAGGGCAGCTGCTTGTAGCTGGAGAGCACATAGCGCGCCATATCGGTTATGGCTTCTTCGTGGGTCATGGCTAGCACCATGTTGTGGGCGTTGCGGTCTTTGAAACGGAGCAATTCGTCTCCTATTGCCTGATAGCGCCCAGCCTCGCTCCATAGCTCGGCGGTTTGCACCACCGGCAGGTCTGCTTCCAGGCCACCGAGGGCATTCATCTCTTCCCTTATTATGTTTTCGATTTTGCGGATAACCCTAAGCCCCAAGGGCAAGATGCTGTAAATACCCGTTGAAAGGGATTTTACATAGCCCCCGCGCAGCAAAAATATATGGCTGGGGAGCTGTGCATCGCTTGGAACTTCGCGAAGCGTTGTGAAAAAGAAATTTGAGAGTTTCATTTCTCTTCGTTGACCACCTCAGACAGCTTGTTCTGCTTGAATTTGTTCATAGCTATGGTGGTTGGCTTCTCTTCCAGCTGGATAAAGCCCTGATATGCTTGGTTGTTTATAAACCTAGCTTCCTTAGACATCATAACCACAGCTTTAAACGATGAACTATCGCACTTTTTGCTGGCGTAAATATCATCAAGGTAAATTTTCTGGTCTAGCATTGCGTACCTCTTATTGTGTGGGGGATAATATAGAAAATCGGGACTCAGCCAACCCCCCTACACCATAAAGCGGAATATTAAGTAAATTCCCGTGCTTTTCGTATTTTGAAAGGGAAGCACGAATGGCAATTTGAGGATTGTATTTTTCAATATACACTCCAAGGCTTTTGGATTTTGCGCTTTCACCGCTTTTAACTTCTATTGGTATAATTTTGTCTTTGTATTGCACAACAAAATCCACTTCTGCTTTTCCAGCACTGTTTGACCAGTAATAAATGGGAATGTTTTTTGGCTTTAATTCTTGCAAAACAAATTGCTCTGCCAAGGCTCCCTTGAATTCCTTGAATACTTCGTGGTTTTTGCTAAAAAACGTTTTAACATCCAACTTTGCAGAAGCAGAGAGCAAGCCTGTGTCCAGCATATAAAGTTTAAATGAATTCCTTTCTTCATAAGCGACAAGCGGGATTTTTGCCTCTTCGGTATTGGGAATTTTATACACAAGCCCTGTATTGACAAGCCAGTCCAAAGCATTTTCAAATTCTGCCGCCCTGCCTCCTTGCTTTATTTCTTTATATACAAACTTTTTCTTTTCTTTTGCCAAATGAACAGGAATTGAATCCCATAACATACGAACTTTTGGAATGTCTATGCCTTTTATGTGTTTTAAAAAATCTTCTTTGTAACTGGATAAAATTTGTTCCTGAATTTGCCTTGTGAGAAGCAAATCGCCCGTTTGCACGTAAGTTTTCACCGCTTCTGGCATTCCGCCTATGTAAAAATATTGTTTTAATTTTTCTATCGCCAAAGCGTGTATGTTCAGTGAATTTTCATCGCCAGTTGCCTCCAAAAATTCATAAAAAGTCATAGGATAAAGCGTTAGTTTATCCACTTGCCCAACCGGAAACTTGCCGCTTGCTATGCCTAAAAAACTACCCGCCGCCGCTATGTTATATTCCGGCGCATCTTCGTTGAAATATTTTAAAGAATCCTTTGCTCTTTGGCATTCTTGAATCTCGTCAAATATGAGCAGGGTTTCCGTATTTATCTCTTGCTTGAATATGGTTTTTAAGGAATTAACTATATGATGTGGCGAAATATTGTCTGCAAAATAATTGTGAAGCTCCTTGTTTTTGTCAAAGTTTAAATACAAGGTATTTTTGTATTCGTTTTTGCCAAATTCCTTTAAAATATAAGTTTTGCCAACCTGCCTGGCCCCATAAAGCACAAGCGGCTTCCTATTTTGGGAATTTTTCCAAGCAATTAGGGAATTATAGATATTTCTCCTCATACCCGACAAATATAGTAATTTTTCACACTTTTTGGCGGCAAAAAGTGTGAAAACGCCCTAAATAGCCTTTAAACATATATATATATTACTATATTTACCACCGATGATTGAAGAAGACGAAGTTCCCGATAAGGCCAAGGTACAGTATGAGCATTTGAAGCGAGTCAAAGAGCACATGGCCGAAGAAGAAGCAGCCAGGGAGGCCGCGAAAGTCATTAAAGGCGCAGATACAAAAAACTATAAAAAATTTAAAGATGGATACATCCCTCCCCCAGAAATGGAATTGTCTGACGAGGAGAAACTCAAGCTAACGCGCAATTATCAGGCTTTAAACGGATTCATGGGATTTGTCTGCATTGTTATAACTTTTTTTATTATCTATAAGTCTCCGCTGCATATATCAGTTCTCGAAAATTTCATCATAGTTTTGAATATCTATAATTCAACCCTGCATCTGGCGCTTCTCGAAAATTATTTGGTCATAGAAATAAATTTGATATTGCTGGGATGCGCACTGGTAGCTACGAACATCGCTGGGATAATCAGCTTTCAACACAAACACGATAAAATCAGCGATAGAGTCAATTCGGGGCGAAGCAATAAGCCTGGAGTTAAAAAAATAATGTACAAAAATCAAGGTTTAATCAGGACTATGGGGGGTGTAGGCTTGTTCATAATTCTTTTGAGTATCTATTGTTCAAGCCAGCATATATCGCTTTTGGAAAACTTCGTAATACTTTTAAGCATCCACGATTCAACTCTGCATATTTCGCTTTTTGAAAGCATCGTCATAAATGTGAACTTGATATTGCTGGGGTGCGTACTGGCGGCTACAAGCTTGGGGCTAATCAGCTTTCGGCACAGAATCAGCAGAATCAGCAACAGAATCGGCCTAGGGTCTCATTAGCCTGGACTGTTGGCGGTTTTTGTATATTCTCTCTAGTATTTACAAGCAAAAGGAGTGTTTCCTATGACTTCAAGGACGATTTCGCAGAAAATTATCGAGATTGTTGGCGATGAGCCTGATGGCTTTGAAACAAGAGAGCTGAACGTAAAGGATTTGCTAAAACCGGTAAATCGCGAAACGGACAAGAAAAAAACTGAACTGGAGAAAAGAAAATGAAAAAATATCTACTTATACCCCTGCTAACAGCCCTTCTCATAGCTTGTGGGCAAAAAGAACAAGCCACCTCTGAACAAAATTTGCTCGCCGCCGAATTGGTTGGGCAAACTATAGCTTTGGCGGACTTTGTGACCGCGAAGCCTGCACCAATTTTAAGCTCCCGCAGCACTATAGAGCTGGAATTTAAGCAAAACGTGGTTTTGCCAATTGCCGTGGGGCAAGACTTGTATGTAAACCCAATTGATTTTGAGCCTCCGGTGAAAGGTAAGGCAAAATGGCTAACCACCTCGCTCCTGCAATTTGTGCCAGACGAACCTTTGCAAAGCGGGAAAGCATACAAGGCAAAATTTGATGGCAAAAAAGCGTTTGGAAAGGCTGCGGATGTGGATGTTTATGCTTTTGAATTCCAAGTTATCCCAAATGAGATTTTGGATATAAACGGCGGCTTTGAGCCTGTGACAGGGAAGGTGAATACGGCAAAACTCATATTGGAACTGAGATTTGCGGATAAGCCCGATAGCGCAAAATTGATAAAAGAATTGATGCTCAATTTTAATTCCAAAAGAATGCAGTATAAAATATCTTTTGACGGACGTGGGAATTTTGTCAAAATAGAAAGCGAGGAAGTGTCTCGCATAAACAAGGCGCAGAATGCGGAAATAGCTTTGCCAAAAAACTGGACAACTAATGAAGAATCGTTTAGCGAAACTTTCTTGTTACCCGCTATTGGTAGCTTTGTGGCAACTAGCTCAAGGGAATCTTTGACAGAGGGCGGCGAAAAATCTTGGGAAGTTGTTTTTTCTGACCAAATTGCAAACGATAGGGATCTCTCCGGCTTTGTGAGCGTTGAGCCAAACGTAAATTACAAGGTATCCATAAAAAACAGAACCTTGAGGGTAAAGGGGAATTTTTCTTACGGAGTGGGATACACGCTGAGGATTCAAGGTGGCTTCCCAAGTGCTTATGGAACAAAAACGGGAAATGATTTTGTTTCGCAATTTATGTTTAACGATTTAAAACCTCAATTAAAATTAATTGGCAACGGCTTGTTCCTGCCTATGGAAAACAAGGGGCGCTTGCAGATGAAAAGCATGAATCTAGGCAGTGCAAAATTGGAAATACGAGAAGTTTTGCCGCAAAATTTGATGTTCTTTTTGCAAAACAACGATTTGCGTTCCTCCAACAGATGGATTTCCGATATTCATAGAACAACAAAAGAGAGCTATGGAGCTGAAATTAGATTTGAGAATCCAAAGAGAAACGAATGGCTTAAAACGGAAATTGATATTTCTAAATACATAACAAAGAAAGCCGGAGCGGCATACATTGTAAAATTGAGTGTATTTTCAGATAATCTAATAGGCCCTTGCACAAATGAAAGGGGATATTCGGAAGACGCATTGATTTACAATGGCGATTCTTATGATGATAATCCGTGCAACAATTATTATTATTACGAGCAGAATAGAGATATGGAAAGAATTTTGATAGCTTCTTCCGTTGCTCTGACAGCGAAAAGAGAAAGCGATGGAGTTCATGTTTGGGCAATTGATGTTGAAAGTTCAAAGCCTGTTTCCGGTTTGCCTTTGGATCTATATGGCAGAGTAAATGATCTTTTAACCACGCAAAAAACAAATTCAAATGGTTATGTATATTTTAAAATACCATCACAAGAAGGCTATGTTATAAGAGGGCAAGGGAGCAGAGGGCTTGCCTTGTTGAAGCTGGACCAGAGCAATTGGGAAACCAGCCGCTTTGATGTTGGCGGTGTTCTGGAAGAAAACAATAAGGCAAGGTTATTTGGCTATACGGAGAGAGGCGTTCACAGGCCAGGCGACACCATTCATTTTGCGGGCATTGTACGCGAAGCTATAGATAAGCCACTCGCAAACGTGCCTATGTCCATCTCGGTAAAAAATCCTATGGGGTCTGTTGTTTTTGAAGGTACTGCTAAAACAACCGCAAACGGAATGTTCTCTTTGGATATCCCAACGGAATTGGATGCGCCAACAGGCGAGTGGCAGGCAACTATAAGCAGCGGCGGAAACGAGTGGAACCACTATTTGCGCGTGGAAACCGTTAAGCCCAATCGCTTAAAAAATACGCTTGAACTTCCAAAAAAATACAGCGGGACAAATATAAAAATAAACGAAACTTTTAAAAGCATGTATTTATTCGGCACGCCTGCCGCTGGGTTAAAGGCGGAGATTGAATTTTCGCTCAGAAGCAAATCCTTGAACTTTGCCCGCTTCCCGGATTTCACATTCAGAAACCAAATGCTTCGTTTTGAGGAAAAAGATCCCGAATCTCTGTTCAATGGAAATTTGAATAGCGATGGCGAGGTGAAGCTTTCCAGGCTAATTGATTTAAGAGACAGGAACATATTAGAAGCGGCAACCATAAATATACACGCAACTGTCAATGAAAAAGGCGGCGGCTTCACGGAGAGCTGGCATTCCACGGCTGTTTACCCATATCCTGTTTTTGTTGGAGTAAAAACAAGGGATTCCTGGGACGGAGTGCGCATAGGCGATACTTTGCGTGTCCCGATAGTTGCTCTTGACGAAAACGGAAAAACCGTATCTGGCAGAAAGCTCTCTATTAAGGTTTATCAAAACCGCAGATATTCGTGGTGGGAAAGCGATGATGACGGACGTTGGGATTTTAGAAATCAAAGGCAGACGTATCTTGTTCACGAAGAAGCAATCACCAGCGGAACCTCTATAAGGGAATTTAAATGGGTGCCAGAAAGCGATGGCATGATTGCAGTTGAGGTAAAAGACTTTGAAGGCGGGCACAGCACGTCGCAGTTCATTTACGCATCGTATTGGGGTGGCTCTGACAATATAAGGAACATTCCAGAAGCGAGCCATTTAAATTTGATGAGCAAAAAACCGAGCTACAATATAGGCGATTCCATTCTCATTTCTTTTGAAGCCGTTGCAGACGGGAATGCTCTTGTTAGTTTGGAGAGCGCTGATAAAATTTTGGAAACAAAATTTGTGAAAGCTACGGCTGGCAAAAACATCATTTCTTTTAAGGCTACTAAAAATATGCTGCCCAATGTCTATGCGGTTGTAAGTTTATTCATACCGTTAAAAACCGTTGAAGGCGAAAAACCTATGCGTTATTACGGGATTATACCGATTAACGTTGAAGACGAAAAAACAAGGCTGAACTTAACCTTAAATACTCCAAAAGAAATTAAGCCTGGCGATGACTTTACCATAGAGGTTACAAATCCTTCTAAGGAAAATGCTTCTTTTACCCTTGCCGTTGTGGATGAGGGTTTGCTGGATTTAACGAATTTCAAAACCCCCGACCCGTGGAAATATTATTTCCAGAAAATTGCTCTGGGAATAAGAACCTCCGATAACTATGACGAGTTCATAGGTGCTTTGATGCCGGATATGGATTCTTATTTATCCATAGGCGGTGATGAGGCGGTAGGGAATATGGCGGGCAAGCAGAAAACGCAGAGATTTAAGGCGGTTTCCCTGTTCAGCGGAATTCAAGAGGTGAAGGCTGGCAAAACGGAAAAAATCAAATTCAAAATGCCGCAATATGTAGGCTCTGTCCGGGCGCAGTTGATTGGCGTTTCTCAAAACGCATTTTCCAAAAACGAAGCCAATATAGTGGTTAAAAAACCGCTTATGATTTTGCCAACCGTTCCCAGAGCGGCAAAACCTGGCGATAAATTCAGAGTTCCCGTTTCCGTGTTCGCAATGGATGATGATGTGAAAAATGTCAGCGTGAATTTGCAGGTTTCGCAAGAACTCAAAATCGTGGGCAAAAGCGACTTTACCCTTTCTTTCTCAAAGCCTGGCGAACTTGATGGCAGTTTTGAGGTTGAAACATTGCCCATTCTTGGAGCCGCGAAAGTAATTGTGAAAGCGGAGAGTGGCAAGCATAAAATTTCCGACACCATAGATTTGCCCATAATGAGTTCATCTGCGTATTACACAGAAGTTGTGCGAGGGCAAATCACAGGTGGCGAATCTTGGCAGGCCAAAATAAACGCCTTTGGAATAGACGGTACGCATAGAGCGACTCTTGTACTCAGCACAATGCCTAATTTGAGCGCAGACGAGCGATTGGATTATTTAATAAATTATCCTTATGGTTGCTTGGAGCAGACCACTTCCAGCGTATTCCCGCAATTGTACATAGACAAATTAAGGGACTTGGATTCAAAGAAAAAGCAGGAGATTACGAACAACATAAACGATGGAATTAAGCGGCTTGCGCAGTTCTCTTTGAGCCAAGGATTTTCTTATTGGCCCAACCAAAGCAGCTATGCAGATCCTTGGTCGAGCAGCTATGCTGGGCATTTTATGCTGGAGGCAAAAACCGCAGGCTATTCCATTCCGCAGACCCTTCTGAACACTTGGAAAAGCTGGGAAGTGGAGCAAGCAAAGAAAACGTATAGCAGTGATTTCCGCAATCAGGCGTATAGGTTGTTCTTGCTGGCAATGGCTGGCGAAGAGCAGATGGGCGCGATGAATTTGATGAAGGAGAATAATTTGGACAAGCTGGATTGGCTTTCTAAATATCTGCTTGCGGGTGCTTACCACGTGGCTGGGAAAGAATCCATAGCAAAGCAGGTTTTGGAATACAATGGAAAAGTGTTGACCGATTACAGGGAAAATTCGGGAACTTTTGGCTCTGCCTTGCGAGACCAAGCCCTTGCCGCTTTGGTTCTTGCAAAGATGAACAATTTTGGCGAAGCCTTGAAGATTTACCAAGAACTTGCAAAGGAGTGGAATTCCAGAAGGTGGTGGAGCACTCAGGAGAGCGCCTTTGCCTTGCTCGCCTTCTCTGCCCTAAAGGATAAGTTCAGCGCTGGCGATGCGGAAGTTGAATGGAGAGTAGGCTCAAAAACGGAAAAGGTTGTAGTCAAAGCCAATAGGCCAGTTAGAATAGATTTAACCTCCTTTGGTTCGCAAGAGGTTTCTGTGAACTCCTTGAACGCTACGGTTTTTGCAGAGCTTCAAACAAGGGGCTTGCCTATGGAAGACATAGTAAAGACGGAGTCAAAAGGGCTTGCCATTGACAGGACTTTGTTTAGCCAAAACGGGGAGAAAATCACAGCTTCGCAGATAAAGCAAGGTGAAGCGTTCTGGATTGTTTTTGGTGTTAGGTCGTTTGCTTCCAGCCGCGTTGACAATGTGGCTCTCTCTAGCATTTTGCCTTCGAGTTTTGAAATTTCCAACGAAAGGCTTAATGAATACGATAGACCGGGGTGGCTGAATAATATTCCGTATCTTTCCACAGCGGATTATATGGACATAAGGGACGACCGCATCAACTGGTTCTTTAGCCTTTATCCGGGTGAAACCAAGGCTTTTGCCGTTCAAATTCATCCGAGTTACGCAGGAGAATTCAGATGGCCAGGCCTTGTTCTTGAAGCGATGTACAGCCCAGATTATTTTGCGCGTATTGCCGGCAGCAGGATTGGGGTGTCGCCGTGAGAAATTATGAATATGAAGTGAAAAACAGGGTGGATTTCATTCGCGGTGTGCTGGCTGATACCGGGGCTGATGGCGTTGTTTACGGCAACAGCGGAGGTAAGGACTGCTCGCTCGTTGGAATTCTCTGCAAAAAGGCATGCGACAATACAGTTGGGCTGATTATGCCGTGCGGTTCCAAAAGGAATTACGAAATAGACAAAACCGATGCCGAAGCAGTCGCAAAACAATTTGGCATATCCACGCGAGTCGTGGACTTGACCAACATAAAAAACGAATTTTCAAAAGTTGTAGGTGATAAAACGCAGCTAACCGATAACGCTCTTTCCAATATTCCCCCGCGGCTCCGAATGACCACCCTTTATGCTGTGGCTGCAAGCGAAAATAGATTGGTTGCGGGAACAGGAAACCTTAGTGAAATATATATGGGCTATTTCACAAAATGGGGAGACGGAGCGTTTGATTTCAATCCTATCGCAGACCTTACTGTCACGGAGGTATATGAATTTCTGCGTTATCTCGGAGTGCCTGAGTTTATCATCACTAAGGCTCCGTCCGCTGGGTTATTCGATGGGCAAACTGACGAAAACGAAATGGGCATCTCCTATCGCAGCATAGATGATTTTCTATTGGCAGACACAGCTAATAAAAGCGATAGGAAAATCATCGAAAAATTCCATAAAGCCAGCGAGCATAAACGTAATGTCCCGATTATATTTAGAGGTTAGTATTTATGAAAATTGACGATGAACTCATTGCATATTTAGAGGATTTATCCTGCCTAACTCTCTCCGATGGTGAGAAAAAACGTTTGGCAGGGGATTTAAAAGATATCCTAAGCGGCATGGAACGGCTTGGAGAACTCAATACCGAGAACGTGCCGGAACGCAGCCACCCATTTGACAACGTCAACGCTTTTCGCGATGACCAAGTGCAAACATCTTATAACCGTGAACTTATATTGAAAAACGCGCCGGACAAGGACGATGAAATGCTCATTGCGCCTAAAACGGTTGAGTGAGGAGAATGACGATGTTTGATATGAATGCGTTAGAACTTTCGGTTGCTATAAAGGAAAAGAAAATAGGCGTGGTGGAAGCTGTTAGTAAGTATATAGATTTAATAGAAAAAACAGACAAGCAATTCAACGCCTTTCTTGCGATGTCAAAAGACAAAGCACTTGCCAGCGCAAAGGCTGTGCAAGAGCGAATTAATTCTGGCGAATCTCTCTCTCCGCTTGCGGGTGTGCCTATTGCCATTAAAGATAACATATCCACAATGGGGATTGCCACTACCTGCGCATCAAAAATGCTTGACGGCTATACTCCGGTATTCAATGCCACCGCTGTTGAAAAATTGGAAAAAGCAGGCATGATAGTTGTGGGCAAACTCAATATGGACGAGTTCGCGATGGGCGGTTCAAGCGAGACGGGCGTGTTTGGCCCTGTTCGCAACCCGTGGGACGTTTCGCGAGTTTCGGGAGGTTCGTCCGGCGGCAGCGTTGTTGCTGTGATGAGCCACGAAATCCCGCTTGCGCTCGGCTCCGACACAGGCGGCAGCATACGCCAACCTTGCTCTTTTTGCGGAGCTACCGGCATAAAACCAACTTACGGCTCTGTATCCAGATATGGGCTTATAGCTTACGCCTCGTCCCTTGACCAAATAGGCCCCATTGCAAGGAATATAGATGACTGCGCATCGCTGCTATCGATAATCTCCGGGCCGGACGATAGGGATAGCACTTGCGTGATAGAAAAACCTTTTAATTTTGTTCAAAAAAATACCGACCGCTTGGACGGCGTTAAAATAGGTTTGCCGCGCAATTATTTTGCCAGCGGCATTGACGATGGCGTTAAGCAAGCGGTTTTGGCGGCAGCAAAGGAATTTGAGGCGGCTGGCGCTATCATCGAGGAATTCGATATGCCGCTGATGGATTATATAATTCACGCTTATTACATCATCGCTTGCGCAGAGGCATCGTCTAACCTTTCCAGATACGATGGATTAAAATACGGTTATAGAAGCGCGAATGCAAAAACGCTTTCCGATGTTTATAGGCTCTCCCGCAATGAGGGTTTTGGGCTTGAGGTGAAGAGAAGGATTATGCTCGGTTCGTTTGTGCTTTCGTCAGGGTATTATGATGCTTATTATAAAAAGGCTTTGCAAGTACGGGCGTTGCTCAAAGATGCTTATAATCAATTGTTTAAGCGTTTTGATATGCTAATCTCTCCCGTTGCGCCCACCGCTGCATACAAAATAGGTGAAAATATAGACGACCCTATGAAGATGTATATGGGGGATATATATACCGTATCCATCAACTTGGCTGGGCTTCCGGCTGTGGCACTCCCGTGCGGTTTTAATGGGCAAAATTTGCCTGTTGGCTTTCAGCTCATAGGGGACGCTTTTTCGGAGGAAAAACTCGTGGGGGCCGCGCAGGTTTATCAACGCCGCACAGAGCACCATACAAAAAAGCCCGGAGGAAAAGCGGTATGAGTTGGGAAATAGTTATGGGCTTGGAAGTCCACGCCGAATTGTCAACAAAGTCAAAGATTTTTTGCGGCTGCACCACGGATTTTGGCGGCGAGCCAAACACTCATGTATGCCCTATATGTTCTGGAATGCCGGGCGTTTTGCCAAAGCTGAACCGCAACGTGGTGGAATACGCCATGCGGCTTGGCATTGCTCTCAACTGCGCTATCACAAGATATGGCAAATTTGACCGCAAAAATTATTTTTACCCAGATTTGCCAAAAGCCTATCAGGTATCTCAGCTTTACGCCCCAATTTGCACTAACGGAAATATGGAAATAGAAATAGACGGGCAAAAAAGGCCAATAAGAATACGCGAGATACACATGGAAGAAGATGCGGGCAAGTTAGTTCACAACCCGCAAAACGGCAACACCTATATGGATTTCAACCGCTGCGGGGTTCCTCTTTTGGAAATAGTATCACAGCCCGATTTTCGCAGCAGCGAAGAGGTTATAGCTTATCTGGAAAAACTGCGTGAAACTTTGCTTTATTTAGGTATATGCGATTGCAAAATGCAAGAGGGTTCAATTCGCGCCGACGTGAACCTTTCGGTTCGCAAGGCTGGCGGCGAGTTGGGTGTGCGCACCGAGATGAAAAACCTGAATTCGTTTAAAGCGATAGCCCGTGCCATTGCGTGTGAGTCTGCGCGCCAAATTGGAATTTTGGAAGGCGGCGGAAAAATTGAGCAAGAAACGCGCCGCTGGGACGATGACAAAGGCATTTCCTACGCTATGCGTTCCAAAGAAGATGCCCACGATTATCGTTATTTCCCTGAACCGGATTTATTGCCAATAAAAGTTGACGAGGCTTGGCTGAGCGGTGTTGAAAAGAGTATGCCGGAACTAGCTCCTCAAAAAAGGGAACGCTATGTTAACGTTCTGAAAATTTCTGAATATGAGGCATCGGTTTTGACTGTGCATAAAAATATTTCCGAGTTGTTTGAGCTTATTTCTGGCAAAAGCGGCGAGGCGTTGGAATCTGCGCATCTGATAACAGGCGAGATTATGCGGCTGATGAACCAAACCAACACTTTGCCGGAGGAATTATCCTTAGATGGGCAAAAGCTATCTACATTGATAACTCTGGTATTAGGCGGGAAAATAAACCGAAATTCCTATAAAGAGGTGGTAGAGGCGGTTTTCACAAACAATGTTGACCCGGAGGCTTATATAGCCGAAAAAGGGCTGATGATGGTCACCGATGACAAAGTGGTTATAGATGCGGTAAACAGCATTTTATCTGGCAATCCGGATGCGGTCGCGGATTATAAAGCTGGCAAAGTGAAGGCCTATGGCTTTTTGATGGGGCAGGTTATGAGAAAACTGAGCGGCTCAGGAAACCCCGACATGGTGAAAGAGATTTTGAAAAAGAGCCTTGAGAAGTAGGTTACGCTTCTGACGCTTCTACAGCCACGCCTGTAGCTTCTACCGGAGCGTGGACTTTGCGTTCCACAATACGGGCAGCCTTGCCACGAAGGTTGCGCATGTAGAAAATGCGGGCTTGGCGAACATTGCCGTGCGCATCGGTGACAATTGAATCTATTATTGGGGAATGTATTTGGAAAATACGCTCAACGCCAATTCCGCTGGAAATTTTGCGAACCGTCACGGAAGAGCTTATACCCGTGCCTTTACGCTGGATAACCACGCCTTTGAATGGCTGAATACGGTTTTTTGCCTTGCCATCTGCGGTTTTTTCCAGAATTTTAACATTTATAGTAATGGTATCGCCTGCGCGGAAATCAAAGGCGTCTTTCTTTTTATTTTCTTGATGTATAGCTTCAATGTTAAGCTTGGACATAAAAACCTCAAAAATTGAACTATAAATATAGAAAAAAATTACAGGTTTGTCAAGTCCCCCTGTTTTTTGTAAATTTCAACGAGAAAATGCAGAAGGAATTTGAGTGGATAAATGGCCTGGTTTTAAAGGCTGGGGCTTTGGCTAATGGGGTTGGCGATGATGCTTTTGTCTTTGGCAAGTATTTGATTTCTGCCGATATGTCCGTGGAGGGCACTCATTTTAGGCTGGATTGGAGCACCCCTTCGCAGGCGGTGGAAAAATGCCTGCTCTCTAATTTTTCCGATATAAACGCTATGGGCGGCACCGCTTGCGCAATTCTCTTTTCGGTTTGCATGAACAAAAAATGGAGCAAAAAAATACGGGACGAGATTGCAGAGGCAACGGTGAGGGTTTGCAAAAAGCATAAAGTGAGAATTTTAGGCGGAGACACCACAGGTGGCAATTTAGGAGTTTTTTCCATAACGGTTTTTGGCAAGGCAAAAGGCAGAGTTTTATTGAGAAGCGCGGCAAAAGCTGGCGATGATGTGTGGCTTGCGGGTTTGCCGAGCGGCTCCGACATAGGCTTAGTAACTGCCAACCCTCCGCTGTGCCTTGGGGGGGAGCTTGCAAAAATAAAAGGCATTGGAGCTTGCATAGACACAAGCGATTCCATTGCGGAGAGTTTGCAGCACATATCTGAGCAGTCAAAAGTTCGCTTGGAAGTGGAAAAAATGGAAAATGCCATTTTGCAAAGCGCCGAGGATTTTTGCCTATTATTCACAGCAAGGGAATCGGCGAGGGGGAGCATTTTGAAACTCACAAAGAAATTTTCAAACAAATTCCCCATAAGCAAAATAGGCAAGGCAAAAAATGGCTGCGGTATTTTTTCCGAGGGAAAAGAGATTAAGGTAAAGGGGTGGCAGCATTTTTAGCAATTTTTTAAAATGCGAAGGAGTGTGTTGCCAGGATTCCAACCCGCAAGATTCGTTAAACGACACCAAACAACATAACAAACCTCACGTTCATATTTATTATAACGAATATGAAGCTACTGTAGCAATATGGTCTCGGTTTCCTTGCGGTCCAAGGCGCTTTCCTTGCGGTCCAAGGCAAAGCTGGCTACTAGGGATTTGTTCTTTTCTAGCGTGAAAGTGAGGGTTTTGATAGCTTCGCCCAGATGAGCAATGTCGTTGTATAAATCGTTTGTTCTATTCCCCGCTCCTAGCGGGGAATTTTCACCATTTCAATTCTTTTGTCCATACCCTAAACCCTTTTACGAGTTAATCAGCATTTACTAAGAAAAAAACACACCCATAAAACGCAAAAACCCCCCGCCCTTCAGGAGGGCGGGGGGGAAGACGGGAGTCTTTTAGTTGTTGAGGTTAATTAGATGGTTTCGCCGGGCATGCGGCACCTTGGGGTGCTGGTGCTGTTTACTATGGTGCCTGAGCTGGTTGTGGCTGGAACCTGGCCGCCTAAGCAAACAGCGATTTTGAAGTCGGCGAAGCAGTATTGGCCTTTCCAAGTGCCTTCGTTTACCCTGTAGGCGCTGCCGATAGTAGCGGCTCTCCAAGCATCTGGATTGGCTGGGTAACCTGGGACATCGCAGTAAGCGTCCACACCGCCAACTCTTGCTGTTTTTCCATCTTCGCTGGCTTGGCAATACTCATTCTGGAAAGTCTCGGTTCTCTGAATACCTGCTCCATTTGGGAACCCGCCATCATCGCAGACGCCGGCAGCAGTTGTAAGAGAGCCTATTTTGCTGAATGCTGCCTTGGTCACAGTGCCACCAGGATATGTGGTTATCGCGCAGTATTCCCTAGACCATGCGTTTTGGTTCATTCTTTGATTATTAGCGATACCTTTGCCTTTATACCATGCCGCCTTGTTATCAGCAGCACCATACCCAGCAGTGTCGGTTACACAGAAGCGTACGGCCAGGCTATCAAAGCGATCCCAGGGTAGGCGAGTAGCTCCATCATCATACAAGCTGGCTACACGGGCATTGATAGTGGAGCTCTGCAACACGAACTGGCAGTATTCTTCGGGGTAACTATCCAAAGTGTAGGTTGTGTAATCGTTAGGTTGTCTGCCTGATATGTTGTCAGAGCCATCGGTTTGGGTGCAATAGCCAGTGTTTATAACAGAGAACTTTCTCAATCTAGTATCTGTGGTGGGGCCAAAATTAGTCTTTTCAATACCGCAATACTGGTTTCTCCAGCCAGCGTTGTTGGTTACGGCTGTCCAAGAGTTTTGGCCAGCGTTATAGGTGACTGCGCCAGCATTGAGCGTAGATATAGTTACAACATCGCCACTGACAGAGCCAAGAAGACCTTGGTATGCCTTTATATACCTTTTGTTGAAGGCGTATTTAGCAGCACCATCGGCAAACGAAGCATTCGAGTCAAGGCTCAACCTGCCAGATGCAATTGTGCCTGTGGCGGTATCGCCAATAGGGCAGTATTTTTTGAATAGCGCTCTTTCGCCAGTGCCCTTATCCGAAACAAGCCTATTACCGCTAGGGCTAGTAGCAGTGCCTTTATATGCTTCTATAGAATCAGCAATATCACCTGCGGAGAAACCAATGTTAAGCTCCAAGCCAACTACTTTGTCAAATCCGCCGACTTTTTTGTATTGGCAATACTGATTGGGCCAATATCCCAGAGCATCCACATTGCCTACTGCATTGGGTGCATTAAAAGTGGCACCTGCGGAGGTAACAGCTGTCAATATGTCGCAGGTTCTGTATTTGGCTGGGCCGTTGGCATCAGCTGCATGACCAGAGACGGGGGCAACTGGGGTGCCTGCATAAATGTCTCCATTGACGAAGCGGAGAGCGGTGCCTGCAGCGTTGGTAATAACAGGGTCAAGATCGGCAACGGAGCTGCTGCTAAGGGTGGCAGGGGCATAGAAAGCCGCCGCTGTTGGGTAAGCGCAATACTCGCCAGCCCAAGTGTTTATGTTGAGCCTTCTTTGATTGGCATTGGAGCCAGTCTGAGGGTCAGCTGAGTAAGCTAACATACCGGCATAATCACCAGTCGCTATAATGTTAAGAGGATTTTTCATGCAGTAAACAGCATAAGCCTCGGTCAAACTTTTAGGAGCGGTTACAGGCACTGCGGTTGTAGTTACTGTAGTTCCGCTCAAAGAAGCTTGGCAATATTGGTTCTTGAAGGCGGGGAAAGGAACAGTGCCATCTTTCTCGCTCCTCAAATAAGCTACTATACGTTGGATATAAGTGGAGTCAACGTAATCAGGATCGCTCTGCGCTATCCCAGGAAGCACTCCTTCTGGATCCAGCACGGTTCCGTCTGAGCATTTGCTTTTGCGTACGGAGGTGTAAACGGTGTCTGGCTTGCTTTGGGTTGGGGTTGTTATTTTGGTCAAGGACTTTCTGGTTTTGTTCCAGTCAACAAGGGTAAAGCCGCAATACTCGTCCGCAACATCGTCTGAGGTTAAAAGGGTGTTTGGCTTTCCAACTATTCTGTTGAGAGGCACTTCCACGCCTACGGGAGTTTTTTGCAGATTGTGAGCACCGTCTAGGTAAACTGTGTAAACAGGGGTGCAATATGCACTTGAAAGCTCTGAGAGTTTTGCTTTGGCATGGCCTTTAGCGCAGTAAGCTCTGGTGACCGCGCTTTCGTTGGGCCTAGCGCCATTGCTGCAGGCATCGTTCAGTTTTGCCATGCCAGTGGTGTTAAAGCCGCAATACTCGCCTTTCCAGCCATCTTTATTGAGGATTGAATCGCATTTGTTGTTCAAAGGCTGGTTGGCATAGTGTTGGTCTATGGTTTTGCCAGTGGCTATAGGCTGGGTGGAACCGACAACGTAATTAGCACCGTTTTCATTGGTTCTTCTGTTCACTTCGCAATATTCGTTTTGCCAGGAGCGCAAACCCACGGAGTCTGGCTCTTGCACTACGGTGGAAACATTATTAATAGTTACAGTTTTAACGGAGTTGTCTCTGCATCTTATGCCAACAGGGTTGTTAGTGCCATCAGGTTTCGTTCTTGCTTGGCAGCCGCTACCCACTGTTAATACCCAGCGAATAGTATCTCCGTATGCATCTACAACTGGTTCGGCTTGGTTGGGGTAATAGTGACCGGCACCAGCATTAACCCAAACATCGTTGGGGCCTTTGTTTACGCCGCAATAGGGCAGCGGTTTTGGAGTGCCGGCTGTTACTGCAGCCGCAGTTTCAAAGCCGCAATACTGCTTTGCGGAAATGTAAGGGGTTTTATCGGGGCCGCATTCAAGGATATCTTGTTGGCTGTAGTAGCCTCCTCCGTTGCCGTAGCAGTATTTGCCTTCTTCCAATACTTCGTTGTTGCACATGTTGACTACGGTTTCGCCGCAGTTGATTGTGAAGTCTCCTAGGTTGTCAACAGAGTTCTGGACTACTCTGCAGCCGCTCAATGTTCCCATTACCTCGGTGCCGCAGACAACATCCCAGCTAACGCCGTTCTGGTTTACTATGCAGCTTCTGCCCTGAGCGCCAGGAATGCCTGGGGTGCCAGGGTCGCCGGTTGGGCCTTGGGGGCCGTTATTTAGCGTACCTACAGGTTGGCCGCCGCAGAAAATTTGATATGGGACGCCGCTGCCGGTGACAATACAGTCTGCGCCTTCTTTGCCATTTGAGCCGTCTTCGCCGCAAGAAATTGTGAATGTTGCCGCGGCCATAGCCATGCTGATAGTCGCCAACAGAGAAACTCTGTTTAACTTATTTTGAAGAACTCTGTTTAACCTCATTTTAACTCCCTTCTTCTCACGCCTACTCTTTAAGCGATTTTCAGCCATCTCGCTGCCCAAAAAAAATATTCCTTTTCTTTCGACATACTAAATATAGAAAAAAATGGGAGATTTGTCAAGGGGGGGCCATAAAAAAGAAAAACCCCCATCCGCCAGAGTTGCAGATGGGGGCGTTGGGAGGTTAGAGTTTATTTCTTGGCCTTTTTGGTTAAGCCTTTTACATCAGAGGTGAATTCGCACCTTGGGCTGTCGGTGCTGGCCACTTTTACGTTGTTTACAACTATTGGTTCCTGACCGCCTGGGCATGTGGCTACTTTGTTGTCTGAGAAGCAGAACTGGCCTTTCCAAGTGCCTTCGTTGAGCCTGGCATCGGGGCCTAGGTCTGTAAAGACGTTTGCAGCGTTTTCTGCGCAGTAGGCGCCATTTGAGCTACCCTTAACCGCAGTGGTGCTGTTGCTTGTCCTGTCGATGGCCTGGCAGTAATCGTTGGTCCATGCCGGGGAAGTGGCTGGGTTTGGTATGGTGTTGTCCGAGCAGACTTTGCTGATTATTTTGAAGGATTTATTGTCAAAATCCGCTTTGCTGTCAAAACCGCAATACTGGTTTTTCCATTCGCCTTCGTTGATTCTGGCTTCTGGGCCAGCAGTTAGGTAAGCACCGCTTGCAACAGCGCCGGTGGTGTCGCCTAGGCAGTAATAATTGAACATGGCTGCGCCTGCCGCAACGCCTACCAATTGTGTCCAGCCATTTTTAGCACTGTCTGCCGGAACCTGGCAATATTCGTTTTCCCAAGAGGTGGCTGTTTTGCTATTTGGCTTGCCGCCGTCTCCGCAAATGCCTTTTTGAACGGTTATGGTGCTATCGTCAAAAGCCTGTTTGTTGGTATAGCCGCAATACTCGCTTTTCCAAGAACCTTCGTTGATGGGTGCCCCGCTGCAACGCTCGCTTGTGGCCGTGGCTATGCCAGTTTTTGTTAGAACTCCGCAATACTCATTGTTCCAGCCGCCTTGGTTTGGCCCTGTCAAGCCATCGGCGCAAAGGCCTGTCATAGTGGTTAGGTTGGCATTGTCTGCGTCATCTTGGCTGGAGTAGCCGCAATACTGGTTTCTCCAGGCTTTTTCGTTGAATCTGTTGGCAGGTCCCGCTGTTCTGAAAGCGGTGCTGGCATTTTTTATGCAGTAAGCATTGGCTCCGCCAACTCTTGTTGTGTAGCCGCTTGCGCGATTTTCAAATTTAACCTGGCAATACTGGTTCTGCCAATTAGTGACATCATAGCCGTTGGGGCCGGTTGAGCCATCACCGCAGGTGCCTGTTAGCTTTTTCAGGTCGTTGGCCAAGAAGCCCGCTTCGGTTTCGAATCCGCAATATTCGTCTTTCCAGTCGCCTGCGGTTAGGTATTTGGGCTTTTGAAATTCATTAATCTGATTGATTGATAGACGCGAGCCATTTACCCTGCAGAACTCGTCTGAATAGACCGAGTGGGTGGATGTTTTGTTCATCATTTTGCAATATCCTTTGCCCAAAGCAATGGAATCGGGGCCTATGCCATCGGCGCAGGCATTGTAGCGTTTTACTTTGTTGGTTCTAAGGGAGCCAGGGGTGGCGGCGTTGGTGGAGTCTGCGTAACCGCAATACTCGCCATTCCAGACATCCTTGTTGGCTACGAATGCAGTATCAAGGCCGCAAGTAGTTGGGAGCGCTTTTGTTCTAGAGTCAGTGGGTTTGTTATCTACCAATACTCTTTTAACCTGGCAGTATTCGTTTTGCCAAGTGCCGCCAACTGCCAATACCCAAACGTCAGCGCTTAGTGATGCTTCGTTTGGCTTGTTAGCAGCCGTAGGGGGGCCTGCTTCGGTTTTGTTCATGCAGAGGTTTATGGGGGTTGGCTTCCCGGCGTCAAAGGCTGCTTTGCTGGCAAACCCGCAGTATTGCTGGTTGGAATTGATTAGAACCTCGTCATCGCCGCTGCCGCAAAATATGTAGGGAGCGGTATTAGTGGTTGGGATACTTAAAATGCCGCTAGTGTTATTGCAATAGTATTTGGAAGGGTCAAAAACCCACAAAGAAGCATCGCTGGATGCATGTTCACACATGAAAACAGTAGTTTCGCCGCAGACCAAGTTTACTTGCTTTGGGCTTATTAAGAAAGTTTCTTTTTCGCAGCCTTCTAGCCAGCGCGCGGGAGTGTTTTCGGTGTCGTTGGTACAGACTATCTGGTAGTTGCCGTTCACAGCTTCGCTATTGATGGCGCAGGATGCGCCTACGGGGCCTGGCAGGCCGTTGTACAATATGCCGTCTGGGCCTTTGTCGCCGGCGGGGCCGGTGGCTAGCGTGCCTATGGTCTCGCCACCGCAAGTGATGACACCAGCACTGCTTACTGAGCATTTGTTTGTGCCGTTTCTGCCATCCGAGCCGTCTTCGCCTGAGCAGGAAATTGTGAATATCGTAGCAGCCATAGCCATGCTGATAACCGCCGCCAACAGAGAAACTCTGTGGAACTTATTTTGAAGAACTCTGTTTAACCTCATTTTAACTCCCTTCTTCTCACGCCTACTCTTTAAGCGATTTTCAGCCATCTCGCTGCCCAAAAAAAACCTTCCTTTTCTTTCGACATACTAAATATAGAAAAAAATGCGATTTTTGTCAAGGGGGCGGGGAAAGTTGGTGGTTTTTTAGCAAGAAGCAGAGTTTTAGGATTGTTAGTTGAGAGTGGAGAGTATAATATATATATATATATGTATATTAATACACCCGCAGGTTGTCCGCTTTTATGTCCTGGAAAAACTGCTCCGCGTGATAGCCTATGTTGTTGCTTACGCCGCCAAGCTGGTCAATGCGCCCCTACACATAATAAAGCCCTAGCCTAGCTTTCCGTCTATGTACTCTCTGTCTTTTTTTTCTAGGGATTTGTTCTTTTCTAGCGTGAAAGTGAGGGTTTTGATAGCTTCGCCCAGATGAGCAATGTCGTTGTACTTTAGCTCGTCTATCCTCTTGCCGAGGGACACTTCTACGCCGTCTATCCTCTTGCCGAGGGACACTTCTACGCCGTCTATCCTCTTGTCCAGGAAGCTGAGCTTTTTGTTTAGCTCAAAATACCCGAACAAGATAGCCGTCAAGACTACCGCCATGCGCGCGTTATCTGCATTTGCTACCAGCAGTTCCATTATCTTCTCCATACAATTTACCTCGATTTGAATCTAAATACTTAGACGCTTGTCGCGGCAAAAAAAATTCAAAAATCTTCACTTTTTTATAATATAGAAAAAAACACGGCCATAAAACGCAAAAACCCCCGCTCGCGGGGGCGGGCGGGAAGGCTGCCACGGGGGGCTGCCCGTACATTAATATGCCTTTACAGCGTAATTTCTGGAAATCCCAAGCCTTCGCTTCGCTTCCGCCAAAGGAATACCCTTTTCCAGAAGGGCAAACACCTTTTTTATGCCTCTGGTTTCGCCTTCCTCCCTGCCTTCCTCCCTGCCTTCTTCATACCTAACGGCAAGGGCATCTTTCAACTTGAACTCTGTGTTCAGCATATTCACTACCTCCGATGAATGTTGTCTCAAATAACCACGCAATATCCCTTTGCCTATGCAGTAACGGACTGCTCTTTCTATTGCCTCTTTTAAAGAATTGCCACTTGATTGAAATTCCCTGACCTTTGCTACAAAAGCTGAATAACCTGCCAAGCTCTTGCTCCTCCGCTCCAGCTTTGGGTTGCGACCCTTGTTTATGTTCAGCACACGGACCGACAACTCCAACTCAGGCGCTTTCTTTATGCCGAGTTGCTCAAAGGCTTCGGAAAGTTTCAATACCTTTTCATTCGGGTATTTGTCCGTGCCGTTGTATAGAACTATGAATTCGGGCCTTGGGATTTTGAGCAAATTATACCTGTAAATGCTTTTGGTGTCTATTATCTTTTCATACACCTTTGATATATATATCAGAAAGCGCAAGGGCATGTTTTCGTTTATGCTAGACTGATGCTCCATTAGAACAACCAATTTGCCGCCTATCGTGAAAGATATGTCGTTCTGCCTGTTTGGGAACAGGACGCCTTCCAGAGTGTTGATGTTTATTATATTTGGGTCTTTGTAGGAAGTTCCTTCTATTGCATTATACAATTCCAGAAGCCGCTTCTTGTCTTTGAACAAAGAAGTGAAAACCGAATCTTTGTATTTGCGCTTGGCTGGCATAAAGGCAATATAGAAAACGCAAAAACCCCCGCTCGCGGGGGCGGGCGGGGGTTGGAGAGAGTGTTAGCTATAGCTTATTCGCAGGCACCAGCTTCGCCAGCGTTTTTGAAGGCTAGGCCAGTGGATGCGCCGCTTGTGTTTGCACCGCGGATGCCGCCGTTGTATAGCCAGATGCCTCTGTTTGCGTTGCAAGTGGCCTGGTTGACATCGAAGTTGCCATCGACTGAAGCCCAAGTGCCAACAACTTGTGCTTGGCAAGCGGATTTGGTATTGTAGTTAGCATTTTTATTTGAGCATTGGCCTGGCCAAGTTCCATTAGGAGCTTGGCAACTGTCTCTGGACTCATCCGTACCCGTAGCATCAGAGATACTGGCAACTGCGCACGTTCCAAGAGTCCCAGTAATTGTATAGCCTGCGGAGCCTGGGGATGGGGCTGCTGTATTTTCGCAAAGCTTATTAGTACCAAAATCATCTGCGTTGACGCCAGTAAGGGTGGGGGGTGTGAAAG
>Ga0268262_10002226_pt1 | contig 22760 bp, 4 predicted proteins | sample TergutNc150P3_FD_190354 | JGI IMG/M metagenome (GOLD analysis project Ga0268262, IMG submission 190354) | Nasutitermes corniger P3 segment gut microbial community from laboratory colony in Florida, USA - Nc150 P3 (SPAdes) (version 2) | ecosystem: Host-associated > Arthropoda: Insects > Digestive...
CCTGAACTGCATCCCGCTGGTATTATTGGGATTGGTGTTATTGGTATTACCTGCCCGGTCAGTAACGCGGACATCCAGTTTCCACAAGCCGTCGGGAATTTCATTCAGATTGTCCCAGAACCCGCCGTAGTAATCGGCGTTTTGCGTAGTGCCGTCGGCTTTGAACTTGGTCAGAGAAATGCTCGGCGACTGCGACTGTCCCGGATTGCCGGTTATTCCGTATCTTCTCCAGTCCGGGGTTGCTTCAGTCGCGGGTGTAACGGAGGCTTTGTAGATGCGGTACTCAAAATAGTACTGCTGGAACACCGGATTGCTTTGGGCAGTGCCTTCAGTGGATATTACATTGCCCAGGCCGGAATGCGCGTCGTACAGGGACAGACGTATCTTCGCGTCAGTATCTTCTATTGACGGATTGGCGCCTTCCAGCGTGCTGACCTTTATTTCCGGCTTCACCGTATCTTTGATAAAGGTGAAGAGCCTGGTTGTCGTTTTGCCCGCGTAGTCAACGGCGGTAACGGTAATCGTGTGCTGTCCCTGATCCAGACCGTCAGTACTGCTGTTGTTGCCGAACTTGTCAGTGCCCGACCAGTCAGACGGACTCAATGTCCAGGTATCGGAAGGTAATACATACGATCCGTTAGTAGGCTTAAACTCCTTGAGTAATAGGTCGGTTCCGTTGTGGTCCACGGTTACCCTCACATAGCGGAGGTTGGCATCCGTGGCGGTTCCCGTCAGTTCAAACGAAGTCATATCGGGCTTCTGCCGGGCCGCCGAATCTATACTCAGCGTCGGAGCTTGCTTGTCTATCGTAAAGGCATAATTCTGGATAGTGGTGTTAACATTCCCTATCTCGTCCCGAACCCGAATGTCCAGCCAATAGATTCCGTCGGTTTTGCCGCTCAGATTAATGGTCCAGTTCTGGGTGAGCAGTTTTTCGGTGAAATTCTGCTGCAGCCAGCTTCCTCCATTGGTCGTGAATTCGGAGAGCGTGCGAACCCGGTACTCGAAGTAGTAGTTGTCGCCGGTCTTGTAGCCAATAGTGGTAATATCCTTGAATATTCCGTTTATCGCCGCGTCCGCGCCCAGCACGGTCATGTTGGCAATCGCGGTATTCAGCGGAGTACCGCCGTTAGTCCACATCGTCGAATCTATAACCTGCGTCTTGATGTTGGTCAGTTCTACCGAGGGCGGGTTCGAATCGCGGATAAATTCTATCGTCTCCTTACCCGGTCTGTTCTGGCTGTCAGTGGCGGTAAGCACTATCTTATTTGTGCCTTCGATGATGCCGCTGGTATTATTCGTTTTGCGCAGGTCTATCGCCGGCAATGTCCAGTTATATGTGGGACCACTGCCCGACAGTGACAGGGATTGCGCCGCGGCGCCGTTCACCGAATACTTCATGGAAGAAGTAGTCAGGTCGCCGTCCGTGACCGTTCCTGATATGGTAATTGACGCGGGCGTTGTGCCGTCGTAAATGGGGGCAACCGCCGTTGTTACCTGAATATCCGGGTCTTTCCGGTTGAGCCTGAACGTATACGCCGAGGTGATGGTTTCGTTGTTCTTCCGGTCGAGAACCCGTATCTTCACCCAATACACGCCGTCCGTCAGACTGCTGTCCAAAGGAATGGTCCAGTTGGCGGACAGGAGCGGAACGATTCCCGCGCCCATACCCTGCTTGGTTGTCGGCGTTGCGCTGCCCGGATTGGTCTGACCGAGGCTGTATTCAAAGTAGTACTGCTGATAGGTCGGGCCGGTGACGCTGTCCAGTATGCACACGGGGGAATAATCGTCTCTAAACGTACCCGTTAATTCATTGGCGGCATCATTGGTGAGCGTAGTAGAATCGGCCGTCCATGAGGTTGTCTCGTTGATATTGGTAAATTTCACTACAGGCCCGCTTACATCTTTGGTAAAGGTGTAGGTCGCGGTCCTGGTCTTTTTGGAGATGTCGATTGCGGTTACGGTTATCGTATGCAGTCCTTCGCCAATGGTGTCGAAAGCCGATACCCATTCGGCTTTACTCGCCGACAATGACCAGTTGATAGCAGTCGCGCCGGCGGCGTCTATATCCGCCAGTTCGAGGGACGTGTTTCCGTGGTCTACCGTTATCACTACCTTGCTCAGGCCTCCATCGCTGGCGGTTCCATTCATCGCAAACGGCTCTTTGTGAACGTCAGTTTTGATCTGGGGATTCGGCGCTGATATGCCAACCTCCGGCGGCTTCGTGTCCACCGTAAAGGGAATGTTCTTGACAACATAGGCTTCTTTATCATCAACGAATAATTTACCATTGGCGTTTCTGATATTGTTGGCCCTGTCGGCAACTTCGAGGTCCAGCCAGTAGGTGCCGTCGTCCAGAATTGCTCCGCCCGCGGCGCCGTTTTTGGTCAGGTAAATCGTCCAGTTCTCGCTTCTCTGCGTACTGGTTCCCAGATAGACGTATTGATAACCCGGATCTGCCGGATTCGTAATGAATTGATCCTTGGTGTACAGCTTGTACTTAATGTAGTACCGGCCGGTGTATGTGGGGAATCCGGGGTCGCCGGCTTTTACCGGCTGATAACCAATGGGGGAATTATCGTCTTCAAACGCGCCCCGAATTTCGGGAGAAGCGCCGTCGTACGAACTGAGGCCGGTCTTGTCCGCGCCAGCCCATTGACCCGCGGTTATTGACACCGCGTTGATGTTGAAGTATTTCGGTTTGGGCGGCTGGGTATCTTTGGTAAAGGTAAACGGTAAGGTAAACAATCCATCTTCGCACGCTATTGTTGTTCCGCCTTTTTCGTCGGTGGCGGTTATGGTTACCTCATTCAATCCTTCTTTGATGGGAGCGGCGCCATAAACTGCCGAGTCAACAGTCCACGACCACCGGTATACACCGGTAATCGGATCATGAGCCGCGTCAGTTGTATGGGCGACCGTCGTGCCGTTTACTTTAATTTCCAGCGCGGCAAAGTCCCCGTCAGTGACCGTTCCCTGCAGTTTAAACATATACGAGCCGCTAAAAGCGCCGTAGAAGTTTTCGTCATTACCGCCGGCTTTTTCCGCATGAAGCACCGGAGGCTTCCGGTTCACATAGAATGTTTTCCGCGGCAGGGTGTAGGTATTGCCCACGCGGTCGGAAATGCTGAGGTCCAGCCACCATTCGCCGTCGGGAATCATCATTCCGCTCCAGGCGCCGCCGATATCCAGCGGGATAGCGCCGTTCCACGACTTGCCGCCCGGATTTCCTATTCCGATGTTTTTAGACGTTGGGTTCGGATAGGTGGCGCTGCCAATACTGTAGGTAAAGTAATACTGTTCGGTGGGTGTGCCCGACACCGGCCCTATGACGCTGCCCAGATTGGAAGTCTTGTCAAGGAGAGAAACCCGAATTGACGGGACGCTATCGGCAATTATAGTGGTGGCGGTCAGGTTAGTAAGTTCCACTTCGGGCTTAACGGTATCCTTGATAAAGGTTAAGGTCTTGGCTGCCGTTTTGCCGGCGGCGTCAATGGCGGTTATGGTTACCGTATTTGATCCTTCTTTGAGAATGTCGTCATTCCCGAATATCCCGGAGGTGATCATGTAACTCCAGCTATGTTGAATACTCAGCGCACTCTCATCGGGAGGAATCGTAGCCGCGTCAAATTCCGTGGCATAATCATTGAACTTTACCTTCACGGCGGTCAGGTTGCCGTCACTGGCTGTCCCCGACAGGGTAAACACGTCATTGAAGGTATTTTCAGTGCCGTTAAGGGGTTTATTCTCCTTGAAGGGAGCTATCGTCAATGTGTCCACCGTCGGAATACGCCGGTCTACCACAAAGTTCACCTTCTCAACGGTTTTAAGGTTGCCGGCGCGGTCGTAAACCCGAACGCCCAGCCAATACTGCCCGTCGGGAAGCTCTGTCATCGAGGGCGATGTGGGCGGCCAGATATTTCCAACGCTGGCCAGCGGGATTTCCCAGCTGGTGGACTTGTCATCGAAATAATTCGCAAATTTCAGCTGCTTCCATGCGGGCTCTCTCGTGGTACCGACGTCGTAGTAGCTGTTGCCAATGCGGTATTCATAGTAGTAATACAACGCGCTTACCAGCTCATTGCCCAGGTTGGAATGAATATCCTTAAACGTACCCTGTATTCTCGCGGCGGTGTCTTGAATCATGGTGGGATAGGCCGCGCCGGATGTCTCAATGTTGGTGAAGCTTATCTCGGGCTCGGTAGTATCCTTGATAAAGGAGAATCTCGCCTCAGATGATTTCTTTGACACCTCGTAAGCGGTATCGTAGGCGGTAATAACTATCGTATACAATCCGTCAGCGGGGATGTCGTTATACTGATCGCCGTTGAAAATCCATTCCCAATCGGCTACCTGGACATCACCGGGCTCATTGGTACTCCGGAGCGTTACTGTTCCGCCGGTCGTGTTATTCAGGTCTGCTTCCACAAAGCCGCTGACAGGCTGTTCGTTGCCGTCAACTATCTTAACCGTCATATTGCTGAAGTTTACGTCCCGCGCTTCTCCCTTCACCTTAAACACCTGAGTGCCCGCGTCATTCGTTATTTCGCCGTAGAGGAAGTTGGGGCTCTTGGCGCTGTCGGATCTAATCAGGTTCGACAACACCGGAGGAGACCGGTCTACCGTAAAGACCACATTATTGAGCGAGCCGCAGTTACCGATTCTGTCGGCAATTCTGATGTCGAGGAACCAGGTTCCGTCAGGAATGCCGTCGCCGCCGGGTGTGGCAAAGTTAATGCCGCCGCCGGTCAAGGGAATGTTCAGGCTTACGCTCTTGCCCGGATCGCTTCCCAACGAGATTCTTGTCCACGGCGGGGTATTGGTTCCGGCAATAATCGGGCTATCCGGTTCGGGGGCCCAGCCATTGGAGAGTGTGCCGGAATGGTAAACACGGTATTCGTAGTAGTACTCGCCGTTATCCTTGTCATTGCCCGTGCGGGAATAATCGTCATTAAAGGAACCGCGAATTACCACATTGGTATCGGTAATGGTGCTCTTTTGGGCGAGCAAGGCGGCCTTAGCCGCTTCCTGCGCCGGGTTAGAAGGCAGCCATGTCTGCTTGTCTATCTGCACCACGTCGATGGTGTTCAGTGTTACCACCGGCGAAAGCGTATCCTTGATAAAGGTGTAGGTTTTATACTCCGTCTTGCCGGCGTGGTCATACGCGGTAAAGGTAACCGTATGCGATCCCTGGGCGAGAACGGGGTTTGTGCTGTTGAAGAACGCGGCGCTGTTCCATGACCATGTATAATCTTCTTTGTTCGCGAAACTTACCCAGGTGAAACTTGCATCCGCGGCTCCGAGCGCCGTAAAGATATAGTCTTTTTCGGAGAATTGTTCTCCGTCATCGATCTTTACCTTCACACGCCACAGATTCCGTTCCTTCACCGTTCCTTCCACAACAGGCGCATTCTTAAGGGCCGTGGCAGGCGGATTCGGCGATGTTATACCAATAACGGGAGGCTCGCGGTCAACGGTAAAGGCAATATTCTTGACCCAATTGGTGGAACCATCAGTGTTAAAGCCGTCGCCATTATTCTCGTTCTGGTTGCCAACGCGGTCAAGAACCCTGATGTCCAGCAAATACACGCCGTCAGGAATACCGGCAATCCCCGGGTCCTGAGTCCAGAACGCGGCATTGGTTCCGTCAGGTTTTTTGCCGGGGCTCGCGCCGCTCAGGTCGATGGTCCAGTTCTCGGTGGACAGCGTATCGGCGGCGGTGAAATGCACTTTCGCGTAAGCCGGCAGCGCAACCGGGTTCGTCGGCCTCTCGGAAGCTTTTAACGCTTCAGGGGTGTAAATCCGGTACTCATAGAAGTACTGGCCTTTCGGGTAGGTCAAGGGATTAATAGTAGCCGAATCCGGCTGATAGCCGATCTTGGAAACGATGTCGGTAAAGGTTCCCCGAATTATAAGGGTATTCTTGTCAAACATCGAAATATCTGCCAGCGCGTCATTCAAGTCTGCTTCATTGCCATTCCACATCGGCGCGTCTATTACCACTGTTTTAAGGTTGCTGAACGTCACGGTGGGCGGCTTGGTATCCTTGACAATGGTATAAGTGGTATCAGTCAGCAGATTGGCGTTTTCGCCTCCCTGAACGTCAGTGGCTTTTATGGTTACCGTGTACGTTCCGTCTTTGAAGGCGAGAGAGTTAAAGGTTGACAGAGGCAGTGACCATGACCAGTTATAGGTCCAGGTAGCTGTGTTATAGCTCCATGTGGCGGGTGACAGGCCAGTCCCCGGAATAAAGGTAACCGGAGTACCGGCGACATCAATGCCATCCGAATCCTTCATCGTAATGATCAGGTTTTCCAGGTCGCCGTCAAAGACTGTTCCGCTCAGGGTAAATACATTGGGGGCAACGCCGGTGAGGTGGGATTGGGGTTTGTAGATAAATTTATTGTGGCCGTCCGGATTGACGTTGAGAGAATCATGATTCTCTATGTTCGCCGTCAGCGCCGGCTTCTCGCGGTTCACGATAAATTTCTTCCGGGCCAGTTGAACGTCCTCATCACTGATTGAATTGCCGACGCGGTCGGTAACTCTGACTTCTATAAACCAAACGCCGTCGGGAATTGCGGTCAATGAGGGCCAGAAGGTTTTGGGATTAGGATACGCCTCATAAGGAAGGTTGGCAGTATAAGGAACTTCGCGGTTGTAACCCTTATCCGTCAGGTAAATGCTATACTTCACCGCCTTGCCCGGATCGTTTCCTAACAGGGCTTTACTAAACGGCACGCTTCCCGATCCTTCCTCCGCCGGCGGATCGATTTCCGTGTCGGTTATTGAATCGCCGTTACGGTAGATACGGTACTCAAAGTAACGGTTCGCACCCAGGCCCGAGGCGGTATTATCATTGCCAATTCTGGTGTCGTCGTTTATCGACACCCGAATCATGGCGTTAGATTCCGTAATCTGCGGATTATCGCCTTCCAGGTTGTCCAGCGTTATGACCGGCGGCTTCGTATCTCTGATAAAGCTGTAGGTCTTTGACTCCGTCTTACCGGCAAAGTCATACGCGGTCAGGGTTATCGTATACCGTCCGTCAGGCATGAGGAGGTTGTCGGAGAAGCGATTGGCAAAGTCCGTGTCGATATTCCATACCCACGCGTAGTTATATACTCCGTCAATCAATGTTCTGGTTGTCCAGATACCGGTATTAACTGCCGTAAACCGGTAGTCTTGTTCGTAACTCTTCTCGTTGCCTTCTACCAGTATCTTCAGCCCTCTCAAGTTCGTATCTTTGGCTGTGCCCGTCAGGTTGAACGCGTCTTTGAAGGTATTGTCGGTCTGGTTCACCGGCCCGTTTACCTCAAGCTTGGGAGGATTGCGGTCAATGGTAAAGGCAATATGTTCAACAATACCGCCGGAACCGTCGTCGCCATTGTGCTCGTTGGTATTGCCAATCCGGTCGGCGACTATGATGTCCAGCCACCACATACCGTCACCATAAGTTGCTTCGTCCAGGCTGATGCTCCAGGTTTCATTGGTAAGCGTATCGCTCCCGTTGGTTCCAAACTTGACCATATTAAGAGTCGCCGGGGTACCCGTTAAATTTGCGGCGGGGTACACACGCCACTGCCAGTAGTACTGACTGGGCAGAGTGTCAGTATTGCGCCTGAAGCCAATTTTGGAGAAGTCGCTAAACGCCCCGTTAATCACGGCGGGAGAGTCTCCCAGCACCGTAATTTGGGCAATCTTGTCATCCAGCGCTTTTTTGGCTTCAGGGGTCGGGGACGCGGCGGTTCCCGCAGTCCAGACGCCGCTGTCTATATCTATCGTAGCAATGTTATAGAAGCTCACAACCGGCGGCTTGGTATCCTTGACAATGGTGTATACTTTTTCCGCCTCTCCGCCTGTAAAGTCGGTGGCGATTACGGTTAACGTATGCGTTCCCTCCGGGGGCAAGGTGGTAAAGGTAGCCAGCTCGAAGGTCCATTTCCAGGCATACTCACATTTTTCCGCGTCAAAAACAAAGTCGTCGCCATTTGTGTCCCATGTACTCGCGGAGTACGTTTTGTTGACGAGCGTGGGATTGTTACTTGCCGCCAGTTTAATCTCCAACTGCGTAAAGTCGCCGTCAAAAATCTTCCCGGCCAGGGAGAACAGATCGCCGGTTTGCGCGCCGTAGATGAATTTGTCCGCGCCGTCAGTGTTGACGTTAGAGGTAATTTCTATCTTGTTTATACCGGCGCTGCCATTGGTTTGTCGGAACACCGGATCCGTCCGTCTCACATAGAACGGAACCGCCGTATAGTCGCTGGTATTGCCCACGCGGTCGGTAACTTTAATTTCCAGCCACCATTCGCCGTCAGGAATTCCTGTTGACAGGTTTTTCCAGAAAGCGTCAGCGACATCCAGCGGGATGTTCCAGTTGGAGGAAGTAAGATCGGTAGTTACCAGATTTGCCTTTCTCCATGCCGGGTTCTTGTAGATATCGCCATTACCGGCGCGGTTACTGCCGATGCGGTACTCAAAGTAGTAATCCGCGTTGGCGGCATCCTCACTCGTACGGAAGCCGAGATAGGAATTAATGTCGTTAAACGAACCGCGTATCTCCGCGGCGGCGTCTCTCAGCACAGTAACATCTCCCGTCGTCTTGATGTTGCCGTAAGTCACCGTGGGCTTTTCCGTATCTTTGACAAAGGTGTAGGTATATAGGGGCTTGGACGTTCTGCCGGCAAAGTCGTAGGCGCTTATGGTTATGGTATGCGATCCTTGACCGAGGCTGCCGAAGGCCGGAATAGAGCCCGCGGTTCCGTCGTTCTTTACGCCCGCTACCGCGCTCGTCAGATCCCATTCCCAGGTATACGTCTGCGGCGAAGAATATGTCAGCCAAATACCGGTATTATTCGATTGATAATCAACGATAACTTCATCCTCGTTATCCATCTTTATCTTCAGGCCTTTCAGGTTCAAATCTCCGGCTGTTCCGCTCAGGGTAAACGGACTTCCCCACGCGTTATTATGGGTTCGGTTTTTGGTGCCTACGCTGCTGCTGTCCGGCGCTGTTACTGAAAGCGTCGGATCATGCAGGTCAATGGTAAAGGCAATGTTTTTAACCGTACCGGAGTAACCGACCGGATCACCGCTGACGTTGCCGTTTGTTTCTCTGGTATTATTGATCCGGTCTTTAACGCGGATGTCCAGCCAATACATTCCGTCGGCAATAGTATCGACATAGGTCGTCCCTCCAACCGTAATGCCGTACAGGGGGATGGTCAAAGGCTGGGTCGTCAGCGTTCCGTCGGCGAAATTAACTTTGGTGTATAGCAAATCCTCGTATGAGCCGTCCGTCAGCTGGGCGGGGGTGTAAATACGGTACTCATAGTAGTACTTGCCGTTATTCGTATCAGTGCCGCCGACAGGGGAATATATGTCGTCAATGAGTCCCTTTATCTCGGGCTTGGCGGTCAGGAATTTGGTAATTCCGTTCAGCGCGGTTATTCTTCCCGGATCATTAACCGGTTTGCCCCACACCGTATCGGTTATCACCTGGGGAGTCAGGTTGGTAAATTCTACCGTAGGCGGCCGCGTATCCTTGATAAAGGTATACGTCGGAAGAACCGTCTCTCTGCCGGCATTGTTATTGCTCGGGCCGGAGTCAACGGCTCTCAGGGTAATGGTATTCTTTCCTTCAGGCATAATATCGAAGATCGCCTTGGGAAGAGTCCAGGTCCAGGTGTATACACAGGTGTCCGCGTCATGAAGGGCGGAATCCCACGCGGCCGCTGTCAACGTAGCCGGCACCGATGTTCCCGTCCGCGTAATCCCTCCGCTATCCTTCAGTTCAATGAACAACTGCTTAAAGTCACCGTCCATGACCGTTCCCTGAAGCTTAATCACCTCAGTGGCTGAGACCCAGTTATCGGTAGTGTTGTTGTAGTAGCCCTTGGGCTCGGAAGCCGCGACTACCCGCAGGTCCGGAGGCATCCGGTCCACGGTGAATTTAACGATGTAATTACCGGGGACGGGGTCATTTTTATTCCCGGTTCGGTCATAAACCTGGATTTCCAGATTCCAGTTGCCGTCGGGAATGTCATCTAACACGCCGCCCCAGAAACGTTTGGGACTGGCGCTGCCGGTCAGGTCGATAGTCCAGTTATAAGACTGGCCCGGATTGGTTCCTATAAAGGCTTTTTCCCATTGCAGAGAAGTGCCGGGAGTACCGCCCTCGTGGTAAATACGGTACTCATAATAGTACTCGTTGGGGTGCGTGGCGAATTCAGCGTCGCCCGCTTTTATCGACTGATAGCCGATGCGGGACCATGTGTCAGAGAAGGAACCCCGAATCGTGGCAGTCGGAGCAATAATGGTATTGCCGGGATCCTTATAATTACCGCCCGCTGTAATGGTAGTGGGCGTTATAACGGGCCCTGTCGTATCCTTGATAAAGGTATACCGTTCATTCTTCGTCCTGCCGCTCAGGTCATGCGAGGTTATGGTTATCGTATACTCGCCATCGTCAAGGGCGCCAAAGTCCCCCGACTGGAGAGTCCATGTCCAGCCAAAGGTCTTGTCTTGCTCCAATGGATTCGGATCACTGGCATTGATGTCAGTTATTACCATGACACCGGCAGTATTATAGCCCTTCCGGTATTCGTATGTCTTACCTGTACCATCTTTGGTCGGCACTTCAACCGTCAGCATTTTGAAGTTTATATCCATCGTCGTTCCCGTCAGGGTAAACGGATTATTGTAGGTATTATTGTCAGGTTTAACTATCGTCAGCGTCGGATCAGTCCGGTCTACCGAGAAGGCAATGTGCTCGACTATGGGTTCGCCTAAAGCGTTCTTGTCAGCTTCGGTGCTATTGCCAATCCGGTCATAAACGCGGATGTCCAGCCACCACAGGCCTTCAGGAATCTGAGACCCGCTCCAGAACCAGGTATTGTATGTATTGTTGGGTTTGCCATCAATGTTGGTATTGGTCAGCGGAATGTTCCAGTTCTCGGTTGACAGCGTATCAGCCCTTAACGGCATCCTCTGATATGCCGGGTATTGCGTATAACTCCCGGATGTTTGGTTCATGATGGTCTTGTTATAAATACGGTACTCAAAGTAGTACTGGGCAGCGTTCGACCCGGAAGCAGTCGGTAATGAAGGTTTGTCCCCATCCTTGCCAATTCCGGACCACTCGTCCACAAAAGTTCCCGAAAGCACGGGAGCGGTGCCCTGTACTGCGGTTACTTTATCCAGCAAGGCGTCCAGCGCCGAGCCCTTGTTATTCCAGTCGGCCGGCGTTATCTGAACTTTGCTGATATTCTGCAGGAATTCCACCGCGGGCGGTTTAGTATCCTTGACAAAGGTATACGTTACCGTCGTCTCCGCGTTGGGCGGAGTGGCGGCGTCTTTGGCGGTAATGGTTATCGTCCACGTTTCATCGGCAAGCTTGTCAAAGTCGCTCTTCAGGAGAGTCCACGACAGATCATAAGTATTGGTATATTGATTATAGGTGGTCTTCCATGGCGCAAGCGTGGGTGTATAACCATGTATCGTCGAGGGCTGCCCCTGGCTGTTCTTCAGTTCAATCGTCAGCGCATCCAGGTCTCCATCAAAGATGGTTCCTTCCAGCCCACACACCGCGGCACCTGACGCGAGGGCCTTGACTGCCGGGCCGCCGTAAATGGGAGTGGGTTTCTGGTTAGGTAATTTAGTATCACCCGTTATAGTCAGCTTCGGAGCCGTCCGGTTCACATAGAAGGCAACTCTGGATTTGGGGTAGCCTGATTTTGCGTCCGGTTTAATTACATGGCCGGAAGTTGTATCGTTGTAAGTGCCGTAGACCGCCCCGTTATTGAGCCGGTCGGCAACATACAATTCCAGATACCATCTGCCGTCGGGAATCGCGTCCAGATTACTCCAGAAATGTTTATTGGGATTAGAGGCGCCGGTCAGGGGAATTTCCCAGTTGACGGATTGGCCCGTTGTGGCTCCCAAATCGTATTTAACCCAGTCCGGCACAGGAAGCGAGATAGGCGACGTAGCGTTATCACGGTAAATACGGTACATAAAGTAGTAATTGCCGTCGGCCTCATCAGCCTGCTTGAAGCCAACGTCGGACAAAAGATCGGTAATGGTTCCCCGCAGCGCCGCGGTACTGGTCGCATCGGTAATGACGCCGGAGCCGGTGCTGATATTATAATTGCCGTCCTCTTTGATACCGATAAATGTAACCATCGGCGCTCTATTGTCTTTGATAAAGGTTATCTGGATATAACCTTGATTCCTCGCCTTATCCATCGCGTCCAGTCTGAAGGTACAGGACCCGTCTGCAAAAAAATCGCCGAAATCCGCCGCATTGAGATTCAACTCCCATTTATAATTGGGCACGGCGCCGTCGATGGTGACCGGAATATATTTGGACTGGGTTTTTCCATCCTTGTCGGATATAGTCCATCTGATCTTGGGCGGAGTTGTGCCGGCCTTTTCAAAGTCGTCCAGATAGAGCTCTTCCATGGTTCCTGCTATGCTGAATTTATCGCTGTAGATATAGGGGGTCGGTGTCGAAACGCCAAATTTAGGCGGCGTCTTATCAACGGTAAACGTCAGATCGTAGGTGCTGGATATTGCGGGGCGGTCTTTATCCTCCCCGATTTTTGTGGACGGCGCGTCAGACACGGTAATCTTCAGGTGTTTTATCCCGTCGCCGTTGAATCCCGATTCTTTTCCAATTGCATCACTAATGGCCGCGCTATCTTCGGTCGTATCTTTTGCTTTCCCGGGATTGGGGAATGTTCGACTGAAGAGCGTCTTCCATACGCCGGTAAGGGTGCCATCAGTGTGGGGAACATCGTATTCGATCTTATACCCTCCGACTCCGTCGTCATCGGTCAGGTTTGCTATCAGACTATTGAAGTCGTATACAAAAGCGCCATTCTGGGGGGTGTTAACCGTTACCCGTGGATTGTCGGTACTCTGGTCAACCTTAATACGCACTTTTTTCGTCGCCGTTATTTCCGCCCTGCCCTGCGCCTTGATGTACAGGATATAGTCGTCGTCGGGAATGGGCGGGTAGTCACTACCTATGGTGTCAATGTTTGTGTCCGACGGTTTCAGTTCGGTTCTGCCGTTTCCCGCCATGTAAACACCGGGACGCTTCATTTCCTCCTCCACATCAAAGGAAGAGGTTCCATCCTCAGGATTTCTCTTCCATTCTTCAGGAGTGGGCTCGGGCTCGGGACTGGTGGATTTCACCAGCCACCATCGGCTTTCATCAACCCCGTAGTCGTCGGTGATCAGCGCGTTAAAGTTAAACACGCCGTTCACCGTATAGTCAGAATCATGCCACTTTCTTCCCTCTACAGTAGACTGATTGTAATTGGGGTTATCTTTTATTCCGGAAAATTCCCCATTGGTGGCATACGTCACCTGGGTAACTTCGATCTTGGGCGGCGTGTCCAAAATCCGTAACGTAAAGCTTCTCTGCGAGCAGATCTCTACGGTATCTTTACCATATTCATCTATATCAGCGCCCGACGCCGTAACCAGTTTTTCCCATACCCGGACAGTAATCTCGTATTCATCACCGCCGTTAAACCTGAAGTCCTTGTCATGACCGTTGGGAACGGGTTTATGCCGGTTATTGCTATCCCTCTCATTGGTCACGGTGGTAATCGGCATACTTTGTTTTCTGCCTGTCGCGGGATCCATTTTGATTACGGGACTCATGAACAGGAATTGCTGTCGTGGGGTTCCCCTGCGTTCTACACTGCGGGGATCGATCTTCGGGTTATTTATATAATTATCGGTATTATAGACACTGCCCAGGTAGGCTTCCCATTTCAGGAAATATTCTGTATTTCTCGCGGCGCCCTTTGCGGATAAGTTCTTCACCACCAGGTCGGCCCGTCCAATGTTGCTCGAGTGGTTCGCGCGCGCTTCAAAAACAAAATCCCGCGTTGCCGAAACGTATTCATTCACCATGGTCTTCTGTCCGTAACGGGGATCTTCGTCAATATTATCGGTCATAGTGCGGGGCGGATTTGTCACGAAGGCAACTTCATCGTCAAAAGGACTCCGGTCAAAGAAGAAATCAACCAGTGCCGGGCCTTCGCTCATTTCTATATACAGGTCTCCCGCGGGGTACGCCATCGGCGGGAAGACGCTTAACATTTGATTCTCTCCGGTGCCGGTTTCGCCAATGTCATAGGCCCTGATCCGGAATTTGTAAAGCCCCGCCGGCAGCGCAGCGTCTGTGGGCTTATCATTCGCGTCGCGCTTACGCAATTTATACTTAAACCGGACAAACTCCGACCCGCCCAGGCCCGGAGGATCCGTACGCGTTTCCCACCCGTACATATTGTATTCATCCGCCAGCAGCCATTTGGCCGTTTCTTCGGTCTCATAATAGGGCGGATTCGGATTCCATACCTTAATTTCCGGATACGGAGCCTTTACCCCCTGAATATCGCTGACGGTACCCAGCAGGTCGCCGCCTACATTTACTACCGGCTTGTGGTACTTCACCACCTCAGTGCTATTGTCCTCACCCCAATCATAGGAACCGTCAGTACCACCCGGTTCTGTGGGTTTTGTTACTTTGCCGTCCTTTTCCATCGCCACCCAGAATTCTTCCCCCAAATCCGGCGAATTCATCACGATTACCGGCGGCCCCATCTTGATTTTATAACTGTTCGGGTCAGATTCCACCGCGTGGGCTGATTCCCCGTCATACGCCTTTATTCTTATATAGAAAGGACTGTTATTACTTATTGGTTTACCATCAAGCCAGAAGTCAGTCGGATTATATTCACTTTTTATCATGTCTATTCCGCTGTCTATCTCAGTTTCCCACCAATCTCGCTCTTCTTTTCCATCGACTACCAGTCTGGTCGGCGTCATCAGGATTTTTCCCCATTTCGGATTGCTTTTGTCATATTGGTAGTACAGTTCGACTTTTTTCACCCCAATATCGTCAGTAACCTTCGCCTTAAAACGGAAGGTCGGTTCCTTGAGGTAATCCCCCGAAGCGGGCAGAATTTTAATAATCTCTGGCGCCGTGATGTCAACCTTTTTACCGAGTCCGGCTACAAACGGGCTGTTATCGCAGGTAAGCGTAAAAAATATCCCGAATAACACAAAAGACAAGCCAATTAACCGAATTTTGTGTGTAAAAATAGTGGTTTTCATAAATATCCTCCTCGATATTTCCCGTTCATTATCAAAAATGCACAAAAACAGAGCACAATGCCCTGTTTTCAGCATATTATTTCAAGCGTTATTGCCGTAAATAAACGATTTTTCATGAAACACCCTCCTCACAACACCATTGGCATGACAGGCAGGGCTTGATTAATGACAGCAGAAAAACAAGAAAGACGAATACACCAACTCTCATTTTAATTATAATCCAAAAAATAAAAAATGTCAACCGAAAATGTACAAAAATAAAAAAAAATTCTTTCAAATGACACCCAAAAACAGCGAAAATGGGCAAAAAGCGAAAAAATGTACAATAATGAAGAAAGTGTCAGCCATTTTTTCCCCAAGTATTGACCGCTTTGAGAGAGGAAAAGACAAAAAAGTGGAAAAAATACAAGGAACATTCGTCATCTCTGAAGAAAGTATCAGTCATATTGAGGCAGGAAGCGCTGAAAAAGCGGCAAAAACGCCTCATCAGCGGAAAAGAAGTAACCGGAAAAGGGCAAGGAGACCGGGAAAAAGCCGAATAAACGAGGAAATTGCCGAAACCGCCCTTTATTTTTGGAGAAAGTAACTAAGCCCCCCAGCGACAAAAACAGAATAAAATATGTAAAAAATACAAAGAATCACCCCACAATACTGCGAATGAAAGCAAAACCTTTCGAATCAGCGACGATGAGCGTTACTTATAGTCACGCACCTGCCAAATGTAGGAGGCGGTCAGGTAGTATATGCGCGCGCTGTGGGAAACGGGGTTATAGGGGGGAGAATCCGGATGGGCGGAAAGCCAGCCCAGGATGTCGGCAAGCTGGGTTTGGAATTCGACGTCGCGAAGCCATTCATCAACCGGTTTGAGTTTTTGACGGTTTTTCCAGTCTCCGAAGGGAATCGCCCAGAGAATGTCCGTTTGAAATCCAAATTCGCGCCAGTCCCGCTGTCGGGGAAAAATGTCAGCCTCCAGAACGTTGGTTAGGTGGGTCGGCTGCTGCCGAATCCGGCTTAAAGGGGCGTACACATTCACGTCTTCATTACCCCCCAGCAAGCGGGGCCACAACTCATTCCAACCGTAGGTCATCGCCCCGTGCTGGAAAAAGTCCCCCCGCAGAAGCTTCGTTTCCGTTTGCTCCCAGAGCGTTTCATCGGGGGAAAAAACGCCGGAAGGCTCCTGCACAAGCTGGGAAATCCATGCCAAAACCGCCGCGCGGTCGCCGCCGGCCAGCAAGACACGGTCTTTTCCTTTGGAACCATTTTCCGCTTCTTCCCTGGTTATGAGCGGGGACGTAAACTTGCGGAACACCAGCCAGGGATCGTAGGCCAGCGGCAGGGCGTCCCCGCCGGGTTCCCTGAACCCACGGTACACGCGGACAAAGCCCTCGCTTTCGACGGCGGTCGGCGGTTCATACGTTGAGTCAATTTTGTAACCATACCAGGAACGGGGCATACCGGCTTCCACGGTGGACGCGGGTATTATTTTCGCCTTCAGCATGGGCATGGGGGATGGCGAAGCGGCGAGCATTTTTTCCCATGTCTTAACATACCGGTCTTCTATTATCCACGCGGGCCGCGACCATGAAATATAGAAAAAAAGCCCCAAACAAGTTACCAGCACAACAACGCCGAGAACAACAAAAACCACCACAAATTTCCGCAGTTTTCTTTTATTTATCATACGCCCTTCCTATTATAGAAAATAAGACGGTATTGAAGAATAATCAAGTGGGGAACCCCATACTGGCTCGCGGCGGGGGGGGTAAGGAAGAGATTTCACACAAAGAACACCAAGAGAAATCAGGGGGTTCTATTCAGGATGATCATAAAGATCAGGGTATTCTTTCTCCAATGTTTCGGTAGAAATAGATTCAACCAGGACAATAAAAGAATCAATGCTAAAACTGCGAAAACGGAAAGAATATTCTAAAAATCTACTGTATGATTCTTTGATATTTTTTGTGTGTGTTATCCTGTGCGTTAATTCTAAAACAAGACCAATTAAATAAATGGCAAACGATTCATTGATATTACATGCGTCAACATTATTCTTGTATGCGGTATCTGTTATTGCGAATGGCCTTAATTTTAAAATCCAGTAGGCATATAAAGCCACTTCCTTGCATTCGTTTATTTCCATATCATGAAAACACATATAATAAGCCTTTCGCTTATCTACACGAATAATAATATCAATTAGGGTATAGTAAGAAATGTGATACATTATTTTTTGGGGGAAGCCTTTAAGAGTTATAAAGCCTTTAAATCTTGCTACAAAAAGTTTTACCTTATCTTCTATTTCTTTATTAGGCATACGCCTATACTTAAGATTTTTATTACGTTCAGCAGACATAGTTACAGCTATACCTTCTTTATAAAAACAGAAGAAGCGCTCATTTTTGGCTTGCCATTTCTTAAAATGTCGTCAAATTTTTTATTGGTTTTACCTAGAATAGGGCAGTTTCCATCTTTTCGATTATAAATTTGATCCGCTATAGCCTTTACATCAGAAGAATAAAGACCAGGAGCAATCTCTTTTTTATTAGCCATTTTTTCCTTCCTTAAATACAAAAACTAATAGATCAAAATGCCTTTGTCAAGCATGCTTTTACCCTCCCCTTTCACTCGCAAAGAAAACCGCTTGCGTTTTTATAGGCATTTTACCTATGGGTGACTGTCACTTTTTTTTCAAAAACACTCAAGCTTTTTACCGTTTTGCGCCCTATATATATAGAGCATTGAAAATGTGCTATGCTCAAATCAACGCAAGGAGTATGTTATGGACACTGTAACAACCGACAGACCGCCTCCCACCGGCGAGGGCCTCACTTTTGAAAAAGTGTGGACAATGTTTCAGGAATCGGATCGGAGGATGGAGAAGCAACGGAAGGAAACCGAGCGTTTCTTTAAAAAACTTGGTAAGCAAATGGGCGACCTCCATAACCGGTTCGGCGAACTGGCGGAGCATTTGGTTGTTCCCAGTATTACAAAGAGATTCAATGAGTTGGGTTTTCATTTTGACAACGTAGCTCCCGGCGGAGAAAAGATTTTTGGCGAAAACGGAAAGGTAATAGCGCAGGCGGATATAGTGTTGAGGAACAGCGATTATATTGTCGCCATAGAAGTAAAAGTCAAACCGGATATGGAAGACGTACCGGAGCATATCAATCGTCTGGGAATACTGCGGGACTATTGGACCAATAAAGGCGACCGGCGCAAACTCCTTGGGGCGATAGCGGGAGCTATTTTTCCCGAGACTGTTAAAAAAGCGGCTGTGAAAGCGGGCCTCTATGTACTGGTTCAGTCCGGCGATACGATGAAGATAGAAATACCGGAAGGGTTTGTGCCGAGGGAGTTTTGAGCCGGTAGTCCCTGAGACTGTCGGAAGGTGGCTTCGAGAGCCTCAGCCACCGAAGTGACTAAAACCACCGTTGTTCTTACCCGTGAACCATTGCCTCGCGTAAGATTGAATTTAAACGATTCTGAGAACAGCCTCCGTCCTGTTTGAGCCACTCCACAATATCGGCATCCAGATCGCAGGAAAAAGGCACTTTTTCTTTCGTGTTCAGTTCCCGAACCTGCCGGGGACGGAGACCTGAAAGGTCTTTCATTTCAGGGATGTCGGAATAATTAATATCCTCATCTTTAACGGCATCTATCCGCTCCCATTCTTCTTTACTAACCGGGGGCAGAGTTTCAAAGGTGTAACTAACTGTTCCCATAATAAAATCTCCTCTCATGCTTGTCTGCTTTCCGGGCGGAAATAATATGTATCGTTTCCGTATCCGGCTCGGTAAAACTTACAAATAACATACGATTTTCAGCCATGCCGATAGCAATAAACCGATCCTCATTATAACCGCTATGTTTTTCATCATAGTATTCTTTACGCAGAGGGTCGGAAAAAACATAAACTGCCTGGACGAAACTGACTTTATGGTCTTTTATGTTAGAAAGGTTCTTCTTTTCGTCCCAAGTAAACCTCATATTATATTATTACCCTATTCCAGACTGAAAAACAAGCCGAGCGCGCAGGGTTGTCACCCCCCCTACACAAAAAAAAGCCCAACCACGGGTGTGGTTGGGCTAGTGGTTGGTTGGCAGGGCTTCACGCCCGTCCAACCATACGGCCACATTGTGTGATCGTATGATTGGGTGGGCGCGGGCCTTTGCCGTTTGATGAACTATCGCTAGTTCTTGATGTCGCCCTTGAGGATGGCGCCTTCGTAGTGATCCTCGGTCAGGTAACCAACCAGGATGGAGTTTACGAGGTTCTGTGTGCCTCTCCTGAGGGTTCCGGTCGTCGGTTCTGTCCAGCCGGTCGCGCTGTCATTGGCGTTGTGAGTCGTTACAAGACCGTTACAAATAATCTCATTGGTGTTCGCTACGTTGTTGGTCGGTACGGTCATGACTTCCCAGTCGTTGGTCAGCATGTCTTTGTCGTTTGAACCTTCAAGCGGCACGCCGTTGGTGGCGCTGTTGCTGGAGAAGTTTTTCGGCCACGCGACACGGACCGCGTTTTCGGTTTCAGAGAACGACGAGTGAGCGTAGGTAATGTACGGTACATACCTTGTCACGCCGCCCCTTGCTTCCGACCGCACGTTGATCATGATCTTGGTTCCGGCTGAAAGGTAGGTGTCTACCCTTATCTTGGTAACATTGGCAAGGTTGGTGCCCGGGTTTGGCGTGACATTTGCCGCGTCAGTTGTAGCGGTCGCGGGAATACGGGCGTACCACAGTCCGCCGTTGGTCACGTCGTAATACGCCAGGTGTATCACATTGTTTCCATCTATCGCCATGTCTACATGGGTTCCCCTGGAGGTGTCAATGGGCACGGCGTGCTGCTGCCACGCGTTGGTTATGCTTGCAACCGTCGCGGTTCTTATAACATTATTACCATTAACCTTATACACCCTGATTTTGGTAACATCGGGATTATCGTTTCCTTCCGGAATCATGTACCTGGTATCGGTATTAGTAGTGGTATTGTAAGTAAATTGAAGGGTGTTGGTATTCGCGACACTCCTTACTACCCGTGTGGTTGTTTCCAGTTGTCCATCGTACGAGATGATTACAACATCATTAGCAACAAGTCCATGCCCCGCGTTAAAAGTAAAGTTCCTGCGAGCATTGTCCCCTGTACCCGTAGAACCCATCGAGGTAGGCGTAACAGGAGAAGCGACAAAATACACGGTATCGCCTGTATTATTACCAACGACACCATTAAGAGTGAATGTGGTTCCGCCGGCGGTTACCGTGGCTTCTATAGTGCCGGCGGGAATTGTCGTGTTCGTTGCCGTAGGCAGAGCGGCTGTACTGACAAGAACGACGGTACCCGTGGCTACATTGTTGGCGGTCGTATAAGTCGCTGTGTTGGAAGCCACCCGGCTTGTCGCCCCGGCGAGAGTACTCGTTGTCGGCGCGCCGGCGCCCCAGGACAAGTACAATTTCCGGTTATAACTGTCATACCAACTGACAACGGGCAGGCCGTTCTTCAGGAAGCCGGCGGCGGTATACATACTGCCCCGGATTGTTCCGGTGTTGGACGCCACGGTTTCCGGCACGCCGGGAATATTCGCCACATTACTGGCCCCGACAACACCGTATACAACCTTGACCTGCTTCAGCTCGTCATCATAATAGTTGATTAACAGCCTGTCCACATTGTTGTCTGTTCTGTTACCTGTGCCGTTAGCCGTCGTCGGCTGGACGGCGACGCGCGGAATTCTGAAACGGGTATTACTGGAGTTCGCGAGATTCGGAACAATAGTGTAATAGCCGGTTGTTCTGTTATTGTTCGCGGATACGTCAGCGCCGCCAGTGCCATAAACATAGGTAGTGCCCGTACCGGCAGCGTCGCTCATACCGAGTTGGAAACCTTTATTCCCGTTTTCAGAGGAGCTTATATCGGAACCAAGCGCGTACCATGACGCGTTGGTGCCGATACCAACCGTTGTATTGTACATTCTGTTCGTGTACGCGAGACCGACATCAGTAGCGCTGTTATTCCTGAGCACTTTCAGGCGTCCATAACTCTGGGTCGCGTAATGACCATAGCTCATGAAGCGGACGCCGTTACCGTTCATCCTGAAGACAGGATTGTAGATGGTGGATATGGCTTCGCCCGCGGGCATCATGCTGCCGATGTTCCACACGTACAGGTAACGGTTGTTGACCAGCTTGTTGTTATTGGTATTGTTCGGCTCCCTGTTGTAGTCCACGGTGGTGTTATTATGGTTGTTCGCCTGGCCAATTGCCGTTGTCGTCACCCCTGATGTCGGCGTTATCTGGTATTCCAGCGCGCCGGAATTAATGGTGGTGCCGATGGTGGCATTGATACCGGCGCCATTCCTTGTGACAGTGCTGAGATCGGTACCGCCTACCCTTAAGGTATAGGTCGCGGGTAATCCGGTTGCGGGTGCCGCGGGCGCGGTGCCGTCGGCGTTCAGCAATACCAGGTTAAAGCCCTTGAGCGTAATGACTTCACCCACGCGCACGGGATATCTGCCCGACGCGGCGCGGCTGAAGGCGGAAGGCACGGGCGCGTACGCGTCGGTAAGTTTGGTTACCACTTCGCTGATGTAGGGCACGACGTCCATTTTGTACAGGCCTTTCCACTGAGCGCTATCAACAGCGGCGTAGTTGGCGGGAAGCGGGCGGGTATCGGTCGTTTGAACGGTGTCCACCGCCTGGGTATTGTTGAACATATCCCGCGCTCTGATGATTAACGACCGTTCTTTGGCCGCGGCGCCGGTAAATCTGTTCATGTCCATTTCAAGCCGGAAGACGACGCTGTGACCGGCGGCGGTAATAGCCGTCGCCGCGGGAGTTTCAATAACGCACTTCCAGCCCTGGGCATCCCACCGATTCTCCACTCCGACCAGTCCGTTTGCCGCGGTATAGTTGGCTATGCGGACATAGTTAGTATCGGCGGCGACAGTGGTGCCGTCGGCGTTGGTGCCGGCGGGCAGTGTTGCCGGCGTGGTGCCGAACCGGAAGCCGTCCATTGTAGCGTAGAGGCTCTGGATGACGTTGTTATCATCCACCCTTCCGCGGACGACAATCTTGCCGGAAACTTTGGGCAGATTGGCGGTCCAGCCGCTGCCGTCGTAGGGGTTGTTACTCGCCACTTGTACCTGGTCTTCAAGTTCAATGTGGCCCGCCAGGTTCTCCACTATGGCTTGCGGCCCGTCAATGCTCTGACCCAGAGTTTCACTGCCCAGGATCGAGTTGTCGGTTATGCTGTTGAAATAGAAGGGTTTAATCTTCGCTGTCGGAAGCGAGGCATCCCTGTTCTGAATGGTCATTGACACCAGGACAACGTCTGACTGCTGGTTCCCTTCGCTGATATCGCCGCTGGTTACCGTTTGGTCATATACCTTGACCAGGAACAACACCGCCGCGCCATCCGCTATTTTGTTTGTTGTAGTCGTGCCGATTTGGAAATGAGTGTCCGTACCGGAAGCGACGTCATTGGGCCAGGTCTGCGTACCAAACTCAATGTAAGAGGACAGCGGCGCTCCCGTTGTTCCCGTTGTTGTTTTGTCAGTGGGGACGGTGACGCCGGACATCGTATTATACGAGTAGACCCTTCCTCTGTCGGGTTGACCATCTGTGCCGTTTGT
>Ga0268262_10002227_pt1 | contig 22756 bp, 20 predicted proteins | sample TergutNc150P3_FD_190354 | JGI IMG/M metagenome (GOLD analysis project Ga0268262, IMG submission 190354) | Nasutitermes corniger P3 segment gut microbial community from laboratory colony in Florida, USA - Nc150 P3 (SPAdes) (version 2) | ecosystem: Host-associated > Arthropoda: Insects >...
GTGCTCGCTGCCGGTAAAGTGGGTTGCGGAGTTTCCGCAAGCGTGTTCGCCGCCGGTAAAGTGGGTTGCGGAGTTTCCGCAAGCGTGTTCGCCGCCGGTAAAGTGAGTTGCGGAGTTTCCGCAAGCTCTAAAAACGCTGGGGGGGGGTCGAACAGTTAATTGTAATGCCGTTTGCTGCGGCATAAACGCCCCTAGGAAGGCAAAACTCCGCTTGGGGATAGGTTTTTGACCTCTGGACGGAGAAAAGGGCTAGAAACGCATCTAAAGCGTATTGCAGTATAAGGCATTGCGGCAGAGCTTGCGGTGCAAGCTCCGGCGGAAAGCGTTTTGGGGGGTAAAACTGCATTTGAGGGTAAATATAGATAATTTTTGGGGAAAAGGGAGATTTTTTTTATATTTATGCTCACTATGTTTTCCATGCTTAAACCTTATCCCACAGAGTTTAGTTCATTATGAAACCTCGCAGTATTTTGCTCTTTCTTCTTGTTGTAATACTTTCTCTGAGCGGTATAAGTATTGTTTTCCCAAAAGAAGGCATAGATATTGGAATAAGAAAATTGTATTTCATCGCTATGGACGAAATATTGCGCAGTGACAATATGCAGTCACAGCCGCAGTCGCTTAAGCGTTTACGGGCTATTGAAGAAGAACTTCGGCAGCAGAGAGCACAGGATTCAGTATGTACCGATGCGCTGTCGCGTTATACCGCTTTCTTTGAGAGCAGTCCCATACGAATTGATTTGCCTGATAATGACCTGAATTTCTTTAATGATTTATTTGCGGATATGGACAGCAGCCTCACTCGCGGAGAAATAGTGCGAATACTTCACTACGGCGACTCGCAGATAGAAGCCGACCGTATTACAGGCTATATCCGACAATATATGCAGGATAAATTTGGCGGAAAGGGTCCGGGGTTATTGCCGACTGTGCCGCTCCCTTCCTATTCTATAAGACAAACGACGTCGGAAAGCATCAAAGGGTATATCATTGATGGTGCGCTTCAAAATAAGGCTGCACATAATCGGTACGGCGTGATGGGACAATTCGGGTATATCAATGGCACAGGCTCCATCTCGGTAAAGGCACGAAAGGAAAAAGAGGTTTACGAAAGAGTGCGCGAATTTCACAATATACGTCTGTTTGCGGGACGCGAGAGCGGTTTCTTCACACAGATGACTGTGAACGAAAAAACACAGTTGAAAGCGGATATTGCAAGTGTATCGCCGGTTACAGTATATTCGTGGAATTTGGAGGAACCCATAGTGCGCTTTTCGCTATACATGGCTGGAAAAGGTGAATTATACGGCATTGCCGTAGATGGAGCCGCTGGTGTGGCGGTTGATAATATACCCTTTCGTGGAAGTTCGGGAACATTTTTTACATCGCTGGAACAATCGGTGGCTAAAGCCATGTTCAAACAGTTGAACGTGCGGCTGATATTACTTGAATTTGGAGGAAATACCATACCGTACCTATCAAGCGAAAAATCTGTGGCAGACTACTGCAACGATTTGTTGAGGCAGATTATCTATCTGCAAACTCTATGCCCGGAAGCGAAAATACTGGTAATGGGTGTGGCTGATATGTCCACAAAAATTAAAGGACAGTTGACTACCTATCCATACTTAGAACTTCTGAATGAAACTATGAAGGAAATAGCACTTCAAAACGGCGCAGCTTTTTGGAATATGTATGAAGCAATGGGTGGAAAAAATTCAATGATAGAATGGGTAAAGCATTCACCGGCGCTGGCAACGTCGGATTATGTACATTTTACCATACAGGGGTGCGAGCGAATTGCTTCCCTATTCTACGAAACACTGATGGTGTATTATGATTATTATAAATTTGTAAACAATCACAAAGGTTCGACATGCGAAAAAATACAATCACAGGATTAGTGACGGCATTATTGCTCATCACACAGGCACAGGCGCAACAGCGTACAAAAACGGATATCCATACCGTTGAAATGCCAGAATATAAAATAATCAATTATAGTCTCAACACTATTCAGACGCCCGGAAAGAATTCGGCACGTTTCAAAATGTTTTTCCAAAAAATAGATACCCTTGTGAAAGCGGGAAAAGGGCGGATTAATATTCTGCACATCGGTGCATCACACGTTCAAGCCAGCGTGTTTTCGGATAGAGTGCGGCAAAATCTTGATATTTTTAACGGCGACATCCAAACGCCACGCGGATTGATATTCCCATATTCGGTCGCCAAGACCAATAATCCTTCCAGTTACAAAGTAAAATATTCGGGTGAATGGAACAGTGTGCGCAATGTTCAGAAAAACCGCGAAAAACCTTTGGGAATGACCGGAATTGCAATCTATACCGATGATTCAACGGCGCAAATCAGCATATCGCTTAACCCGAATGAAATACGGCGATGGGAATTTACGCAACTCCGCCTGCTGGGTTACGTTGAAGATGGCAGCGACAATGTAATACCAGTCATTTACCACAATAATGATACAATTATTGGGCGTGCTGATACTATCCCCCAAACCTACCTTTTCGATTTTCCAAAACCCGAAGATTCGTTCAGGATGGGTTTTATTCAAAAGGACAGTATTCCGCATACTTTTGTAGTTCGCGGGTTCATTCTAGAAAAGGAAACACCCGGCATTGTGTATAACGCTATTGGCGTGAATGGTGCTTCGGTGCCGTCGTATCTCGAATGTGAGGATTTTGAAAAAGAACTGCACCTGCTGAAACCCGATTTGGTTATTTTTGAAATAGGTATCAACGACGCTACATCGCGGAACTTCAGTAAAGAATCATTCTACAATAATTATAATGTGTTAATCAAGAAAGTTAAGCAAGTCAATCCCGACTGTGCATTCCTTTTTATTACAAATAACGATTCATTTAAAAAGGTTTCACGAAGAAAGTATCGGGCAAATCAAAACGGCATTGTTACACAGAAAGTTTTTTTCCAGCTTGCGGCAGAGAATCAGGGCGGTGTCTGGGATTTGTTTTCGCTGATGGGCGGTTTGGGTTCAATACAACAGTGGCAAACATTGGAACTTGCAAAATCCGATAAGGTGCACTTCACGAACGACGGCTATCAACTAATCGGCGATATGTTCTATAACGCTTTTGTAAAATATTATAAACCAAAATGAAAAACATATTCACATTCGATGCAAGTGCCCCGCTCCTGTTCACCCATTACTATTTCTGGGTTTTCTTTACAGTTGTCTTTGCAGGGTTAGTAATATTAAAGAGTAAAATTGCATGGCGTAATGCGTTCCTCTGTTTTGCGAGCCTGTTCTTTTACTTCAAAACAAGCGGACTCTTTGTATTAATTCTGTTTTTCACCACTATTTTTAACTTTTATCAGGCAAAATTCATTCATCGTACTACCGGAATGTGGCAGAAAGTAAATCTGTGTACGGGACTCTTGGTTAATCTGTTTTTCCTCTGCTATTTTAAATATGCGTATTTCGTCACCGACATGCTGAATCAGCTCTTTGGAATAAATCTGCACATTTTCAACGCTTTTGCATGGGTTGGAAATGTACTCGCAGGAACGCAACGTTTTGATGTCTCTGTGATTTTGTTGCCTGTCGGGATTTCTTTTTTCACTTTTCAGAACATCAGCTACATTGTCGATGTATTTCGCAAGAGGGTTGAGCCGGTGAATAAGATATGGGATTTTGGTTTTTACGTCACTTTTTTTCCGGGCTTGGTGGCAGGACCGATTGTTCGTGCAAATGTATTTGTTCCGCAGGTATATAAACCTTTTTTTCTCGGACGAAAACAATTTGGCATAGCGGTATTCTGGATATTGAACGGGCTGACAAAAAAAATTATCCTGAGCGACTACATTGCGGTTAATTTTGTAGATAGAGTATTTGAAAATCCGATGATGTTTACGGGATTTGAGAATTTGACTGCGCTGTTTGCCTATTCGCTACAGGTGTATGCCGATTTTTCGGGCTACACCGATATTGCCATTGGCGTAGCCATGCTGATGGGTTTCTATTTACCCAAAAATTTCAACTCGCCCTACAAGGCTACCAACCCCGGCGATTTCTGGAAACGCTGGCATATTTCACTTTCTACGTGGCTGAAAGATTATTTGTATATCTCAATGGGCGGCAACCGGAACGCAACATTCGCCTCCTACACCATAATTATCGTCATCGGTATCATTGCCGTTATCCTTTCGGGAAATGTATGGGTAGGTGCTGTCATTTGCGTGGCTGCTGCTTCCACAGCCTATCTTGCTTATGCCTTTCCAAAGACAAAACAAAAAATCAACACCAATATCAACTTGATGAATACGATGTTGATAGGCGGCTTGTGGCATGGCGCAAGCTGGAACTTTGTTATCTGGGGCGGATTAAACGGAATTGGCATTGTTTTCTATAAATTCTGGAAAACATGGACGCGCCGGGTGCAACTATGTATTCTTTTTACGTTTACAGCCACTTTCGTTGCACTTGGCATGAGTTTCTCGTTTCCCGTAGTGAATATAGCGGCTGTGTGGGTGTCCGTCATCCTTGCTGGAACTCTCATCAAAACGGGTTACAGTTATTTTGCGGGAAAAAATGTCATTTCTTTTCGCTTTTTGGCAACGGCGTGGGCTGTTTTGCAAACGTTTGTTTTTATTTCCTTTACGCGGCTGTTTTTCCGTTCTGGCTCCAATCTTAATCCCGCCGAAGCAAACCACGTTGCATGGAGTACCGCCAAAAATATGATTGACAGAATTGGAAGTTCATGGAATATTTCGCAAATAGGAAACATCATTTACGAATATCGGCATCTGTTTTTGCTGATAACCGCAGGGATGATTATCCATTGGCTACCGGAAAAATTAAAACGGCGCTACCGACTGCTGTTTACAAAGATGCCGCTTGCGGTTATGGCGGCGTTTGTAGTGGCAGTTATTTTCATCATATACCAATTCGTAACAGCCGACCTACAGGCATTTATTTATTTTCAGTTCTGATCTTTTTCTATATTATTTTTCCTTCAAAGAGAGGTTCAAATGAACTACTTCAATACATTGCCATTGCGCATACAACTGGAAGAGCTCGGCAAATGCCGTTTTATGGATGCTTCGGAATTTGCCCGCGGCGTGGACGCGCTTAAAGACAAGAAAATCGTAATTATAGGCGCAGGTGCGCAGGGCTTGCACCAAGGGTTGAACTTGAGAGACAGCGGTTTGGATGTGTCGTTTGCACTCAGGCAGTCCGCCATAGATGAGAAAAGAGCTAGCTATGTAAACACAACTGAAAACGGATTTAAGGTTGGAGTGTATAAAGACTTAATTCCCACGGCAGACTTAGTTTGCAACCTTACGCCGGACAAGCAGCATTCCAAAGTTGTGGCAGAAATTATGCCTTTGATGAAAAAAGGTTCTGCCCTTCTTTACAGCCACGGTTTCAACATTGTGGAAGAGGGGATGCAAATAAGAGAAGACATCACCGTTATAATGGTTGCGCCAAAGGGACCCGGCTCCGAGGTTCGCGCGGAGTATGTGCGCGGTTTTGGAATGCCCGCTCTGATTGCTGTTAAAAGGGAAAACGACCCAGAAGGCAAAGGTTTAGATTATGCAAAGGCTTATGCCGTTGGGCTTGGCAGCGAGCGTGCTGGTGTTTTGGAAAGCTCATTCATCGCCGAGGTAAAAAGTGATTTGATGGGTGAACAGACCATTTTGTGCGGAATGCTCCAAACAGGTACTCTGCTCTGCTTTGACCGCATGGTTCAATTAGGCGTGGAACCAGCTTATGCATCCAAACTTTTGCAGTATGGCTGGGAAACGGTGTCTGAAGCTCTTAAACAAGGTGGCATAACCAATATGATGGACAGGCTTTCAAATCCGGCTAAGATAAGGGCTTTTGAGCTTTCCGAAGAATTGAAAACTATAATGAAACCTCTTTACCAAAAACACCAAGACGATATTATCTCCGGCGAATTCTCTTCTAATATGATGAAAGATTGGGCAGACGGCGACAAAAAATTGTTGGCATGGCGCGATGCGACTGGCAAAACCGCTTTTGAGAAAACTAACGCTACCATCACTCAAATCACGGAACAAGAATATTTCGATAGGGGTGTTTTGATAGTTGCAATGGTAAAGGCTGGCGTTGAGTTGGCTTTTGAGACAATGGTGAGTGCGGGGATGAAACCCGCTTCTGCTTACTATGAATCTCTGCATGAAACGCCGCTGATAGCAAATTTAATCGCTCGCAAAAAACTCTATGAAATGAACAGGGTTATTTCAGACACTGCGGAATACGGTTGTTATTTGTTTGCAAACAGTTGCGTTCCGCTTCTGGAAAATTTTATGCAGGCGCAGGGCAAAGAGGTAATCGGAGCTGTGTTCAACGAAGGTAAATCCCATAGAGTGGATAACCGCCGCTTGATTGAGGTGAATACGGCAATAAGGCAGCATCCGGTGGAAAAGATTGGAGCATGGTTGCGCAGCAAAATGCGCGGGATGAAGCAATTATAGTCCACCCCTCCACGAGTCCAGCGAACAGGGCGCAGCACATTAGTCTTTCACACGAGGCTTGAATTTCATTTGGAATAGGGTTTAGCATCAACATTTACTATATTCCCCTTGTGAAATCTTTAGCCGATTCCCTCTTAAATAGCTATTCGGAATTAAAAAACTCCATCCCGATAGAGCCTTATTATCAACCTAATAAAAATGATGTCGTGGAACTTATGGACAAATTGCGCAGCCTGCTGTTCCCAGGTTATTTTGACGATGAATACGCAGAAGTGCTTTTGGAAAAAGCCAAACGCCTATTGCTCCGTTTGATAACCAGCAAAAAAGAACAAGAGCATAAAGAAGAATCCGTAAAATTAGCGGTGGATTTCTTGACAAAACTTCCGAAAATCAGAATAAGCCTCGCCACCGACGTTGAAGCTGCTTATGATAGCGACCCTGCCGCCTCTGGCAAAGAGGAAATAATAATATCCTATCCGGGCATTTACGCCATATCAATTTACAGGCTTGCACATGAACTCTATCTTTTCAACATCCCAATGCTCCCCCGAATAATGACCGAGTACGCCCATTCCGTAACGGGAATAGACATTCATCCCGGAGCGCAAATAGGCGATTATTTTTTCATAGACCACGGAACAGGCATTGTCATAGGCGAAACAACGGTTATAGGCGAGCATGTAAAAATTTACCAAGGGGTAACTTTGGGTGCGCTCTCCACAAAAGGCGGGCAAAGGTTGAAAGGAAAAAAGAGGCACCCAACAGTAGAGGACAATGTCACCATATATTCTGGAGCTTCCATTTTTGGCGGAGACACGGTTATAGGCAAAAATTCCGTGCTGGGCAGCAACGTATTTGTAACGGAATCTGTTCCTGCTGATTCAAAATTAAGCATAAACGACGAGCCTTTGAAAAAACGAAAAACTTCGCAAAAATATTGGTATTATGAAATTTAACAACAAGGATTAAAAAATGACTTTTCTCGAAGAATTTTACAAAAACCCTTTTTTAGGAATTATTCGCGGTTTGCCACCTGAGCAAGTTATAAGCTGCGCGGAAGTTTGCAAAAGCACCGGGTTAAAATTCGCAGAGGTTCCCTTAAACACAGCAAATGCAGCCGTAGCTTTGGAAAAACTATGCGAAGAGGGGGAGAAAAACGGCTTAACGGTTGGTGCAGGGACGGTTATCACCGAACAGGATTTGCAAACTGCCCTTGGCTGCGGAGCAAAATTCATAGTCACGCCGGGAACAAATCACGCTGTGGTAAAACTGTGCGTTCAGAAAAACATTCCCTGCATTCCGGGTGCTTTAACGCCAACGGAAATTATGCAGGCTCATGCTTTGGGAGCAACCGCCATAAAGATTTTTCCAGTATCTTCTCTGGGCGGTCCGCAATACATAAAGGAATTGCGAGGACCATTCAAGGGTATCCCTTTGCTCGCCTGTGGCGGGGTTAAAACTGAAAATGTCAGGGATTTTTTCGATGCGGGTTGCGACTTTGTTTCTTTTGGAGCAAGCGTATTTTCCGTTTCCGATATGGAGAGCGGAAATTGGCAAAACATTGAGAAGAGAATTATTCAGCTATTGCATTGAATTGTTCTTCCGTTTCCACCGGATAAACACGGACTTCACGGTTGATGCTGCGCATTAAGCCCATCAAAACCTTGCCAGAACCAACTTCAATGCCTCTTTGAACGCCGAGCGAAATGGCTTTTTCCATCCCTTGCTGCCAACGCACGGGAGAAAGAAGCTGTTTAGCCAAAAGCTCTTTAAGCTCTGCGCCTTTGCTCACAGGCTCCGAAGTCACATTGGCTATCACGGGAACTTTCAAATCGCTGAAAGCGGTTTTTTCAATTGCCTCTTTTAAACTCGGCAATGCGTATTCCATCAATGGGCTGTGGAACGCACCGGAAACCGGCAGGGGAACAACCTTTTTGGCACCCTTTGCGCTTGCTATTTCGCCTGCCTTGGCAACGCCTTCTTTTGAGCCGCTGATAACTATTTGCCCCGGCGAATTGAAATTCGCCGCGACAACAACTCCAACACTCTGTGCTTCACTCAGCACGGTGTTTAAATCCGCTTCCGAAAGACCCAACACCGCAGACATTGCACCCGGCTTAAGCTCGCCAGCTTTCGCCATAAGCTCACCGCGAACACGCACCAAGCGCAAACCGTCTTCAAAAGAAAAACCGCCTGCTGCATATATCGCGGAATATTCGCCCAACGAATGCCCCGCTACATAGTCAAATGAAATGTTTTTGCTTTTCAAAAGCTCCATAGCCATGCAGGAGCAAACATAAAGAGCGGGTTGCGTATTATCCGTGCTTTTAAGCGTATCCTCAGGACCTTCCTGCATAATTTTGGAAAGCTCAAAGCCCAGAACCTCGTCAGCTTTTTTCAGAAGCTGCTTCGCAGGTTCAAAAGTTTCGGACAAAACCTTGCCCATCCCAACATACTGGGCACCCTGCCCCGGAAATAAAAGAATTGTTTTAGACATGGGGGTAAGGTAGAAATTTTTGGGAGTTATATAGATATGTTACTTTTGGGAAAAAAATTTGGGCGAAAAGAGGGTTAGTTCAATATACAACGCACTGAATAGCAAAATCCGGCGATTAACGTTTATTGAAAACGTCAGCAAGTTTATTGTGTGTATAATTCTTCAACCATTCATCAAGCTCAATTATAACATCAATGAATTGTTTCCTGCTTTTTGCTTTTAGCTTGTTCGCAATTTTTACCATATTAGAATGATTGAAACTCCCAAGCCTTTTTATAATTTCATTTTCCTTGAATTCGACAAGATTCTTGCAAGCGACAAAGCGAGTCTTGCCTTTGGGTTCATAATCAGACGAATCTATTTCCAATTCATCGTAAATCCCTCTGTATTCCGAGTTGATTAAAAGGCATTTGCTGTTTAATACGGATACGCATACGCAGTATTTTTTATCACGGTGTTCTAAGTCTTCGTTATCTGAAACATCTAGAATAAATACGTCTGATATAGCCGTCATTACAATACCATGCGATGAGCTACTCCTCTAAGGTCATCTAACACCCAGCCGTGTTCAATAAAATCTTCAAAGGGTATGGGAACACTTGTATTTTTTATGTAATTTTTTTTCCAGCAGGGTTCTTTATGATTTTTATCCTCAACCTCGGGAAAGCTTAAGCCTTTGTATTCGTTATAGCCAAATTCCAAAGATATTAAATCATAATCTGAAAGCCAGCCTTCTTCGTAGCGTTTTTCCGCAACTAGGGTATCCTTGCCTTTCCTGTGAAATCCCTTTCTTTGTATCTTTCCTTTTGCGATATCATACAGCACTGTTGGCACGGTTCCACGATCCATAGCATAATAAGTATCGCCCGTTATAGGGCAGCCGTAATTATTCAAACTGTATTTCTCGGCAGCAAAAAGCATTTTCAAAATGGTATACATATTGGATTCGCCACGCTCCATAAGCCAAAGAACGCATTCAATCGCCTTCTGCTCATTCATATTGAATTGTATCTTGTACATCTGGGTAAATATACAAAATAGCGGGAATCATATCCCCAAAAAACCATCGCATATTCTGCCTCTATCGCCCTGCCTATCTCAACCGCACTTCCTTCCGCAATCCTCTTCGCTTCCTTTTCGTTCCTCGGCATCCATATTTTTTCTATCTTCCAAAAATTATGGGGAGCGAGAGTTTAACGTATTGGTGGAAACACGCGGTTGTATATCACATATATCCTAACAGCTTTAAAGACAGCAATAACGATGGCATAGGGGATATACCCGGCATAATAAAGAAATTGGATTACCTTTCTGAACTCGGAGTGGACGCTATATGGCTATCGCCGGTTTATTCCTCCCCGATGGTGGATATGGGTTACGATATTGCCGATTACAAAAATATAGACGAACATTATGGAACGATGGATGATTTTAAAAACCTGCTAAACGAAGCTCATAAAAGAGGTATTCGCATAATAATGGACTTGGTGCTAAACCACACATCCGATTTGCACCCGTGGTTTTTGGAATCAAGGTCTTCTGCGACCAACCCCAAGCGCAATTGGTATATATGGAGACCCCCGAAAGACAAGATAAAGGGCAGAAAGCCGAATAATTGGAAAACAAACTTTGGCAAAAAGGCTTGGCGATATGACCATAAAACAAAAGAGTATTACTATCATTCATTTTTTTGGCAGCAGCCGGATTTAAACTGGCGGAATCCCGAAGTGAAAAAAGCGATGTTCGATATAATGCGCCATTGGCTTGATTTGGGCATTGACGGTTTTCGCTTGGATGTCATCAATTTGCTTTATAAGGACAGTGAATTAAGAGACAACGAAATTGGATTTTTTAAAAAAACAAAGATATACAATCGCAACCAACCCGAAGTGTATGAGCTTTTAAGGGATTTCAGGAAATTGCTGGATAGCTACCCAGAAAAGACAAGCGTTGGCGAGATTTATGCACCGCCACCTGGAAATACGGACTTGGCGGTGAGTTTTCTGGGGAACGGCACCGATATGCTGCATTTGGTTTTTGATTTCTCCTTGGTATTCACTCTGTGGAATGCCTCTGGCTATTACAAAATCATAACTAATTATTACAAAAAAATACCTGCGACTGCTTGGCCCAGTTTCTTTCTCTCCAACCATGATATAGGGCGAAGCGTTAGGCGTTTGTTGTGGGAGCGCAACAAATACGCCAAAGCAAAACTTCACGCTGTTCTGCTGTTGACCTTGAAAGGAACCCCGTTTATCTACTACGGCGAAGAGATAGGGATGGAAAACGCCGTAATTCCTAAAAGGCATATCAGGGATTTGTATGGGAAATTCTTTTATCCTTTTTTCAGAGGGCGAGACCGCGCGCGCACGCCTATGCAGTGGAGCGATAAGCAACATGCTGGGTTCAGCGAGCAAAATCCGTGGTTGCCCGTGTCGGAGAATTATGAGGAAATCAATGTGAAGACGCAGCAAAAAGACAAGTATTCCATTTTGAGCATATATAAAATGTTGCTCTTCCTCAGAAAAAAATATGCAGCTCTCCACGCAGGCGATATAGAATTTCTCAATAAAGGCGAGGATGATTTTTTAATGTATTCCAGAAAACATGGGAACGAGGAGATAATCGTGCTTTTAAATTTCAGCAACAACGAAAAAAAGGTTCATATAAAAGCTATAAGATATACATCCAAAATACTTTTTTCAACGCACGGTGGAACAATGCTGACCAGCGGTGGCTTAATTTTGCAGGCTTTTGAAGGGATTATTATTTCCGCTGACTAAATATTCTCAATTTTTTCTACATTAGCATTGCCGTGAAAATACAGAAGTTGAAAATTCAAGGGTTTAAGTCCTTTGAGCAAAAGGTGGAAATACTATTTGAAGGGAATGGATTAACCGCCATAGTTGGCCCCAACGGCTGCGGCAAATCCAACATAGTGGATGCAATACGCTGGGTTATGGGCGAGCAACGAGCTGGGTTGCTCAGAATGGACAAAATGCAGGGAGTTATTTTTTCTGGAACTGCGGAGAGACCCGCGAAGAGCATGGCAGAAGTTTCCCTTGTTATTGAAAATGATAAAGGGCTTTTGCCCTCCGAATATTCCGAGGTGATGATAACCAGAAAAGCCTTTAGCAACGGGGAATCCGAATACTTGATAAATAACCAAGAATGCCGGCTTGCAGACATAAGAAACCTGTTTGCAGATACCGGTATGGGTGCAGGCTCCTATTCCCAAATGGACCAGCGAATGGTGGACGCCTTGCTCAGCGACAAAGCGGATGAACGCAGGACAATTTTCGAAGAAGCCGCAGGCGTGAGCAAGTACAAAAAGCAGAGAAAAGAAGCTGCTGCCCGCCTCGAACGCGTGCAAATAGACCTGGATCGCATATCAACGGATTTGCAATATGCGAAAAATCAATTCAGACAGCAGGAGAGAATGCTCGTCCGTGCACAGGAACTCCGCAAACTGAAAACACGATTGAAAGAGGTAGATGTCTCCGTAAACCTCGGCAAATATACGAATGACAAGGCATCTCTAAAAAAACTCTCCGTTGCTAAAACCGCAGGAGAAACAGAAATTGAAACCTTGAGAATGAAATTGACCGAACTGGAAATAAAAATAGAGGAAAAACGTCTTTTGATATCCAGCGATGAGGAAAATTTAAGAGAATGCGAAATGGAAGTTTCAGATGCAAAATCAGAAGCGGCAAAGCTAAACGAAGCCTATATCCATTTGCAAAATAGGGAAAAAGAACAAGGAGAAAATAAAATTCGCTGCGAGCGTGAAATAAGCGAGAGCGAAAATGCAATTTTGGCATTGAAAGATGAAATGCAACATTTGGAAAGTGAATTGAAAAACGCAACACCAAAATTAGGGGAAATGGAGGCACAGAGCAAAAAAGAAACTGAAATTTTGCAAAATTTGCGAAATTCCATAGAAGACCTGCGCAAAAGGCACAGAGAGCTTTCAGAAAAAAGATTGCAGTTCGTTCAAACAGAGGGGAAACTCAAAAGTCTGTGGCAAAGAACCGATGCCGAAATAGAGATGCTGGAAAAACGAATACAATCGGAAACTAATGATATTCAAAACATGGATTCCAAAATTCAGGGATACGAATCATTGATGAATAATAAGGAAAACGAGATAAACGAAAACAAACACAAATCCGAAATTCTTGCGGAAAAACAAAACGTTTTAGCAAATGAAAAAGAGACTATGAACGAAAATTTAGATTCCTTGGTAAATAGAAACTTGGAAGCCATTAGGGAAAAAGCTCGCTTGGAATCCCGCTTGGAAACCCTGCAAAGCATAAAAAATTCCAAAAATCTGGAAGGCAATAAATTGCTCTTGAATCAGAAAGCGGAGGAAATAACCCTGCTTTCAAATCAAATAGAAATCTTAGATAGCAAACATGCTGGCTTGGTTGAATTTTGCCTGGGTTTTTTGGTGCAAGCCCTTTTAATGCAAAATAGAGAAACCGCCTTAGCTTGCGAGCAAATCTTGAGCGGTGAAAATTCAGGGCGAGCCTTGCTCGCTTGGAATGTTTCGGAAACTTCAATTGATATCTCAGAAAAAATTAGCGACCAAGATATAATAGCTCCGTTGACATCTCTGGTAAAATGTAGCGAAAATTCCTCTGCTCTTTTGAATTCCCTGCTCTCTAAATATTTTTTGGTAAAAAATTTTGAAACAGCGGCAAGGCTCGCAAAAGAATATGCCGGCAAAGATTTGTGGTTTTGCACAGAGAATTGCCAAGCCGTCAATTCCATAGGCTTGGCTCAAATAGGCAAGGAATCGGAAGAGAGTTACGGCATTTTACAACAAAACGCAGAGATAAAAGACCTGAAAACGAACATATCCTCTCTGAACGAAGAGATAAATTCCATAAATACACAAATCGCCGCGGCAAAAGAGAAATCACAGGAACTGTCCGTTTTAATTTCGAATATCGCCGAAGAAAAACAAAATTTGGATTCGCATACGATAAAGGCAAATTCCGAATTGAAAATAGCCGAGGCAAATATCTTTGCGCTAAAAGCCCAAAAAGAAAAAACACAGCAGGAAATTTCGAGTTTTGAAGTTCGTTTGCAGGAATTGAAAAATTCCAGAAGCTCAAATGCAGAACTCAATGCAGCAGAGCTTGAACTTGAACAGACGGAGCATGAATTTGAACGCATAGACGGCGAACTTGGGGAACAGGAGAGATTGCTTAAAAATCAAGAGGAAATTATAAACGAAGTTGCAAATTCTTTAAGCGCAAATAGAGCGCAGTTTTCGGAAAAGGAAAATCGTCTGCGCTTTGTAAAAGAGCAAATTAAAACCATCAACAATGTCATTGTTCTGCGTGGCGAAGAACTTGAGGCAATAAATGCAAGAACAAAACTTTTGCAAAATGAGCTTGAGGACAAGGCTCTGCAAATAGAAAGTCAGCAAGAGCTTTTGACAAAGAGAGAGAATTTGCGAGATGTAGCGCGTGAGAAGTACAATGTGATGAGTGGCGATATAGAGGAATGGAGAACAGAAGTTAGAGAGATAAACCGTTCATTGCGCGAAAAAGAGAAAAATTCCCACGATTTAGAACTTGCAATACAGGGTTCTTCAAATTCTCTGGAAAGGGTTAGGGAGCGAATTTTCCAAGAATATGAATTTGACTTGGAAAAAGAAACTGCCGAACAAGATTTTGTTCCTGTGCAGATAGAGGAACGGGAAGCAAATGTTGAAATGCACGATTTGCGCGAAAGAATAAAATCCATAGGTCCGATTAATGCCACTGCCGCAGAGGATTTTGAGGCTGAGAAAGAAAGGGTACTTTCCATAGAAACTCAATATAATGACCTCAGCAAAACAAAAAATAGCCTCTTAACGGCAATGGAAAGGCTAGACTTGGTAGCTCGTGACCGCTTTTTAGATACCTTCCGCAAAATACAGCGCAATTATCAAGATGTATTCACAAATTTAATGCCTGGAGGCGAGGCTCTGCTCTCCATGCAAAGTGATTTAGACCCGTTGGAAGCGGAAATTGTGATAAATGCCCGCCCTCCGGGCAAAAAAATGATGGGCGTTAGAGCTTTATCCGGTGGGGAAAGGGCTTTGACCGCTACATCCCTACTCTTTGCACTTTACATGGTAAAACCATCTTCCTACTGCATATTGGACGAAATAGACGGACCGCTTGATGATGCTAATATTGGGCGTTTTATGGGGCTTTTGCGCCGTTTTAGCCACCAGACCCAGTTTGTTGTGATTACCCACAACAAAAGAACAATGGCAGCGTCCGACAAGCTTTATGGTGTAACGCAGGAAATAAAAGGCGTGAGCAAGGTGGGTTCGGTACGTTTAGAAGACGTAAACATTTAAATTTTTCTACCTTATCTTTTATAATATTATCTTTTAATGGAGATGTTGAATGAAAACTTTACGTTTTGTCATTGCCATAGTCGCTGTGTTTGGTAGTGTAGCGGTTTTTGCAACTAATGCCCGTGTAGAATCTATGGGAAAGAGCACCAGGTTCATTATGGATGATATATCCATTTTTGATAATCCAGCAAATATGAACCTTTATCCGAATTTCCTTATGGGTGAGCTCGGTGTTTATAATGACAGTAGAGCCAACGACGTTCAAAGCGGTCAAAATCAAGATCCATGGGATCCTTGGTTCGGCGGCTTGTTCTCGCTTGACATAGGTGGTGGCAATGCTGTTTCAATTGGCGGCATTTTTGGCCGCAAAGAAGAAAGGCTGTTGAAATATTTCCCAGATTATATATCTAATTATAGCCAAACTAGTCGAAATAAAACTCCCACTCCGATAACTAATTTTGATGGTTTTTTAGGAGCAAATTTTAGTGGCACGGCTATCGGTTTGCATGTATACATAGCGCATCAAGATGGTATAGCCAATAATGGTCAAATAACCAGCGAAGCCTTTGCCTCTGCTTTGCAGTTAGACGCAGGTGTGAATATTGAACTCTCAAACGATTATCAATTTGAGCTTGCAGGCGGAGCAGCTCGCATTCAGTATGGACCAAGCGACCATGCTCTGTTTGATGACAAGTTGTTCTCCGGCTTTGCGAGTATTCGTTTGTTCTCCAGAATAAGTTCTATAGATGGGCATCTTATTCCTGCGGCTTCTATGCGCAACATGAATGCCCCGGGCCGTAGCGAAACGGATATCAGTGCGGGTTTGGGCGTTGATACTAAATTTAATAGAGGTTTCTTTTGGCTTGGTTTAACCGGTTTTTATAATGTGCAGTCGGCAGATAATAATTGGAAGTGGGAAACTATAGAAGCTCCGGGCGTATATAATACCATTTTCAGAGATGGTTGGGATACAGATTCAAAAGTTAGATTACAACAAATTGGTGGAACAATTAATTTTGGTATTGAAAGAAATATTTGGTGGGATTGGTTTGTTTTGCGCGTTGGCGGACAGAAAACCATTGCTTATGCGGACTACAATGCATCAGATATTTCCCCAGATAATATTCTATGCCCATCTGCCAAAAATGGAAAATCTTGTAATGAAGACGGAAACTACTTTGTAACCAACTATCCTAATGATGGCACTAGGGATGATAATGTAGGCTTTGGCTTTGGAATAAATATTGAAGAAAAGCTAAAAGTAGATTTCTCCGTAGCCGAAGACTTATTGTTCCGCAATCTGTTCCAAGGCGGCGGTCGTTTGATTAGCAGAATTTCTGCGACATACTCGTTCTAGAAACTGGATATGTACATCCCATATCCTTGTTTTTTTTTCATATTTCTTATATTTGCCTCTTGTGCTGACCCTGCTTTCAGGGTGCATGAGCGGTTGGAGAATACCTTGCAGGAAGATTTGGAGAACATGGTTGCTCAGATAATCAAAGGTTCCAGCAGGGAAAATGTTTTGGATACCCCATATTTCGTAATCAGGGATTTGAGGGAATTTCGCGGCGATACGGCAAAGATTTACTCCGCATACGCAGAGGTTGATTTTTATTACTTCAAAAAAATAAAGATAGCCGAAAAGCGTAAATTTCGCTACGATGCAAATAGGCATTATTGGGATAGGTATTTTAAGGAATGGTTTCATTATCAGTAATAAGACTAAAGTTTTTTCTATCTTCTACCGATATATGATATGAGAGGTAATGGCTATGCAAATTTCAGACATTCACGTGCAAAATGGAACCGAATGGGCTAAAAAAGCCACAGTAGGGGAAGCCTCTGCCAATGCAAAAAAGGAGAAGGCTTCAAAAGCCGTCCATGATAAAGTTTCAATATCCGTAGATGCTGGCAAAAGCAATTCCGCGGAGGCTTTGGTAAAAGCAAGAGCGAATGCTTTGCCGGAAATCAGGGAAGAAAAAATAACTGTTGCCAAGGAACGCATTGAGAGCGGCTACTATAACTCGCCTGAGTTTAGCAAAGAGCTTGCGGAGCGCTTGGTAGAGGGTTAATATCCATTATTATACAATGGCTAAACCGTTTTTCCTCATTTGCCTTCTGATTTTGGCGCTCGGTTTGGCGAGAGCAGAAGATGCTTGGTTTTCGGCAGACCTCCCATTAAACGGCAAACTTTATCCCGTAACCGCCAGAATTCATACTAAAAAAGTAGGTGATAACATTGAGTTTTCATCGGAATTGTATTACCGCACAAAAGATACCTCCTTTTCAATGCACTCAACAGGAGTTTATAACGCGGTTAAAAAGAATCCCGTTTGGCAAAATTCTATCAGAAGCGGTTTATATACCGTTGAGTGGAGTTTTAGAGATTATAAGGAAACTCCAGCCGCTGCTTATTGGAGCGACAATAAGAGTTCTGCCGTAAGCACAACCACCTTTGAAAACGATGCGGTACCAGAGGAATTTCTCTATTTTTTAACCGAAAAAATAGATTCTACCAACTCAAGTAAAGATTTTAAAATTCTCTCACCCGTTTGGGAGGTTTCCTATGTTCCAGATGCTTGGGTAATCGCCGCCAGTTACACCGGATTAAAAATGCGCCTTCAAGGCGTTGATTGTTATCAGGTTGTTTACGTGAGAAGCGATGGCGCACGTGCGGAATATTATATAACGCTTAAAGGCAAGCAAGTTTGGCGTTTCCAAACTTTCAGAGGCGTGTGGTTTGACAGGGTTCAGTAACCATGCTGCTAAAGTCCCTTCATTGCCGAAATCCAGGCACCGAAATTCGCGCTGCGTAAGCTGTTCGCAAGTTCTTCTTTTGCCGCATTTTCATTTACTTGCGGAGAAGCTTTGAAATTTTCAGGTGAATCCAAGGTAGTAATCAATTTGTCGTCGCAGTCGGTAATAGTTATTTTCGGGGAGTATGTGCATATAATTTTTGCCAAGTCATTGGTTTTGCAATTTGGTTTGTTAAGTTTTGCCACCATGCCGTTATCGGAGCATTTTGTTTTTTTTATACCAGCAGAAGCCAACTTTTCATACATCACCTGCCCTATTACATCGCCAGAAGCACTCCAGTGAATGGATTTGCTCGAAGATTTTTGCACAGATGGAGATGGCTTTTCTGTTCCCGTGCCAGAGCTCGCAAGTTTTTGCAAACTTGCTTTTTGAGCGGCAGCCTGAGCATTTTTTATTGAATCTGCATATTGCGCATATCGCTTTATTGAATCCAATTCGGCTTCTTTCAAAGCCAATTCGGCTCTTCTTATAGAGTCCTGCTGTTGTATGGCTATTTTTATTGAATCTGCATATTGCGCGTTTTGCTTGTATATGTAAGTAGCTATCCCCAAAAGAACTACGGCGAGAAGAGAGAAAATAATCAATTTTTTGTTTCTTGTTACCCAGCTAGGCTTTGAAATCAAGAACTTTTCCTTCATTCGCGCATAAGCACCTTCAAAATGCTTGGGGTTAAGGTCTATGGCATTTTTCTTGGTTATATTCTTAACGTCTTCCGGTAGAGTTTTAGGGTAAACAAAGCCATCCAGTATAAGCGGAACAATATTCTTGTTCTTTTCCAAAGCGCATACTATCTCTTGGCGAACCCAGTCCTCTTTAGGGTCACATTCAGGGTCAAAAAATCTGTCAAAAACGCCGGGGTTCAGCACTAGTAAAAAATCTTTGCAATCATATACCCTTTGCTCAAGCTCGTTGTCGAAATCCCCCTTTTCCAGAGTATCTATATCAAAAGAAACAGAATAACCATCCATTCTTAAACGGTCATAAAGCAATTTGGCGGTATCATAACCGCCTTTGCGCCTATACGAAATGAAAATTTCAAACTTTTTGGACATTGTCTAATGAATATAGTAAATTTTAAAATGTTACAGTAAAATTTTAGGAATTACCAGCCGTTGAGGCATGCCCGTTTTACTGTATTCCATACGCTTTGTTTATTCCAGCCAATTTAATGCTTTATTTGTAATTTTATTAAACCATATTTTTTCATCTGTACTTTCAGTGGCGATTTTGTTTGAATATTCAAATAAATGTTTTATTTGCTGCGGCTTTGGTGTATAAGAAGCTTTATAGGAATCTTCTACCATTTTTTGAAATACGTTTAATGGTAACGGGAGAATTATTGAAATCCCTCCATAATAACTAATATTTGTTTTGTGAAGCATATAAAAGTGAGCAATACAAGCTTCATTTATTTCTGGGGCAATGAAAAGACAATAGGTAGGCTTTTCATTTTTTTTCTTCCATTTCGCAAGATGGCGAGTTACAGGTTCTCCCTCTGTTTCGTATTGACGTTGTCCCGTTTGCATAGTTACTTCTACGGTTAAGCCAAAATCACCGTAATCACAAACAATATCTGCCATATTACCTTGCGCTGTAGACATAGGATTGCCGAAATCATCAAATTTCAAATTTGCAGTTATTTGTCCACCATCTAACATAGTCATTGCACGCCATACGTTCCATTCCAGCATCAAAGGAATATCATAAAGAGATTTATTTATTATTTGATTAAATATAATATTTATGTCATCATGTAAACGGTAATCTTTTATTGCCGTAATTTGTTCTTCTATAATTGTTTCTTTACGTTTATTTATTTCATCATAAAAAATATCTTTTAATTTTGATATTGAAGATGTTGTATCAATTGAAGCATAAGGAAAATTATTATGAATTTTATTTAAAAGCAACTCTTTATTATCTGTAAATAGTTGCGGCAATTCAGAATTTGACAAGTATGTAACATATTGCTTTTCATCATCTATGAAACAAGGTTCTCTGTCAATATATTTCAAAAAATAATCAACTTCTTGAATTTTTTCCAACGCAATAGATATAGACTTTCCTGTATGCGAAATATTTATAAGACCTGTGCTTCTCAAATATCTAAATAAAGCATCAGTGTAATCACGCATATTGTTTGCTTTTGTCGCTAAAAATTTAGCAAGAGAAATATCTTTACTTTCACGTGTTTGAATACTACCTGATTTTATTTCTTCGCGGTAAATTTCTTTTAATTCATTGAAAATATAATCCTTTCTATATTTTTTATAATTTTGTTCTGCTTTTGCTTTTGTATTTCTGTATCGTTCTATTTTCGCTACAATGTTATCAAAAATTTTATAATCAACCAATTGTAAACCGAACAGCATAATTTCATCAAAATTCAGAGAATCAAAATGACGAATTAAACGAAAAATTTCCAAATATGGTTTTACCCAAAATGCAGCCGCTTTATGATATGGCGAAGGTAGTTGAAATTTCAAAAGCTGTCGTAAAAAGATTTCCTCTTTCCGCTTTGCTTGTATCAATTCTTGTCCCGCTGATGTTAAACTGATTACAGGAGAAAGAGTTACAAATCCTAAAGCTTTTGGTGCTCTGTTTATTCGGTCACGGGCACTAAAAGCAGGATCATTTGTTCCTTCTCCATTGAAAAAATTTTCTTCTCGCAGTAATTGCATAAATACTGTTTGAGTTTCAGAATTCCATTTTTTACCAGCAAAATGAGTATTTAATAATTCAATTTCAGGAATCATCCGAAGTGGAGTTCTTGGAGATGTTGTGATGAACAATACTTTGCTATCTATTTTTTTCGTCATATCAATATATTATCAGTTATCCCAATTGTTTAGAAAAAAGTGTTTGGCAATTTGTTTTATAATTAGCAACTAAAATGTGAGTTGCTACCGATTTGAACCGATTGCGAATATTCACAGAATATGTTTTTACATATTCATCAATTATCATATCGCCGTATAATTTCTCAGTCAATGGAGTTCTTCCTATTACAAGCAGTGCCTTGCAATTCAAATTTTTAAAATCTTTGGAAAGAGCAATATGACAATCGTCATTAAAACCATCTCTATATTTCTCATTTCCATAATCGGAAAAAATGCAATCATAAGGAGGATCCAAAAACATAAAGTCATCGGGCAAAGTTCTATCGAAAATTTCTTTGTAATCTACATTATATATTTCATCATTTGCCAATAAATCACTATGTTTTTGGGTTACTAATGTAGTATTCAAATGTGTATATCTTCCGAATGGTACGTTAAACTCGCCTTTTGAATTATATCGGATCATTCCTGAATAGGCGGTTTTATTTATAAAAAAGTAAAGCAAAGCATCAGAGTATTTTTTTTCAGCAAGTTCATTAAACATATCGCGAATCTGATAATACAGTGCTTCATTTTTATCCTCAACTTTTTTATTTGGTTCCTGTTGCTTCAGTGTATCAAATTGCTTGCGATTGGTTTCATAGATTTTTTCGATTTTATCTAACTCATTGCGTAACTTTGAATAATTATTTTTGACCCCCATATAAAAAGCCATTAATTTGGAGTTTATATCGTTAATAATGGCTCGCTCAGGTTCTAAATGGAAATATAACGCTCCACCTCCGAAAAACGGTTCAATGTATCTACCTTTGTACTTCTGTATATGACGTACAATATTTGAAATTTCGTTGGTTTTCCCACCCCTGTATTTAATTAATGGCTTCATAACTTCCAGTACCTAAGATTCATAGACGTAATATAGTAAAAGCACAGATTTAATTCCCATATTTTTCTATATTCCCTCTATGGAAACAGAAAACACAGAACCAACAGTAGAGCAAGCGGACGAAAACGGTGAAGTTTTGGTTAAAGAACTTGCAAAGGAATATCTCACAAAAGGCGCTTGGGCAACTATAGCCTTTCTTTATCAAGAAAAAGACAAAAATGGCAATTTTGGTGAAGCCAAAGTTTCGCTCCGCCGCTATCAGAAAATTGCGGGTGTGTATAAGCAACGCAGTAAATTCAATGTTAGCAGCAAAGCACAGGCGGAGCAGATTATTGAAGTGTTCAAAAAATGGTATGAGTTGTAATTTTTTCTCATCCTTGCCAAATAAAAGTTTTCCTTGGCAAAAGCGTTTAAGGCTTGTAGTTGAGGCTCTGTTGAAAAAGGAAAAAAAAAATGCGCTTGTAAATATAATCCTTTGCGAGGATACAATGCAAAGAGAATTGAACCGCAATTTCCGCAAACTTGACCATGTAACCGATGTCCTCTCTTTTGTATGGGATGAACCGGCTTTTTTAGGTGAAATTTACATAGCAGAAGGGCAGGTTAAAAAACAAGCCCCGCTTTACGGCAACACTTATTACGGCGAGTTAAAGCGAGTGCTCATACATGGTCTTTTACATCTGTGCGGTTATGACCACAATAACAAGACGGAACGCAAAATTATGAGAGAAAAGGAGAGATTTTATCAAGTTTCTGCCGTAAACTCTGGTAGAATGGAATGAAATTTTCTATATTCACTACTAAATATGACCCTCAGCCTAAAAACCCGCTTCGTTGAGCCTCGCTCTGAGACTCTAAGCGGCAATTTTATG
>Ga0268262_10002228_pt1 | contig 22750 bp, 10 predicted proteins | sample TergutNc150P3_FD_190354 | JGI IMG/M metagenome (GOLD analysis project Ga0268262, IMG submission 190354) | Nasutitermes corniger P3 segment gut microbial community from laboratory colony in Florida, USA - Nc150 P3 (SPAdes) (version 2) | ecosystem: Host-associated > Arthropoda: Insects >...
CGCTGCTCCTCTCAGCCGCCGCCCTCTTGCTGCCGTGCCGTCAACCCGCATCCGCCGCCCTAACCGTAGTCGAGAGCACCCCGTCCCGCCTCGTGCTGGATTGGGAGCTTACCGGTTTCGACACGATACCCGTCCCCGCCGTTTCCGGTTCAGGCAAAATCGAGAGGCGTATCTCCGTTTATTACGACGGCGGCAATATTCCCACCGGCGACAGCGCGGCGGCGTTGATTTACGCATACTCCATGCACATCGGCGTTCCGGCGCAGGGCGAGGCGCGTATTTTCGCGGAGCCGCTGGAGGTCTCCGCCGTCCGTTTGAGCGCTCCGCTTCAGAGGCGCGGTTCTGCGCCCGACACGTCCGCCCCGCGTTTTTCGTCGCCGTGGCTGAGCGAGCCGCGTTACGGGATGCTCAGGGGGTATCGCGCCGCGCACGTTCTTTTGCGTCCTGTGCGCGACGTCGGCGGCGGGCGGATCCGGCTGCTGAAGCGGGCGCGCATAGTCGTAGAGTTTCCGGCGAACGCCAATACCGGGAAGGAGTGGGAGCCGCGCGGGGATTACGAGAGCATGACGGCGCGGATGCTGTTGAATTTCCGGACGGCGCAGGGGTGGCGCGTTTCCGCCGGGCGCGGCGGTTTGCGCAAAGCGGCGGCGCAGAGCGACCCGTATCCGTTCGCGTACAATCAGAAGCTCGCCCGGTTCAGGGTGGGCGACGGCAGCCGCAATTTGAACGAGGGGCTGACGAACGAGAATTCGCTGATAAAGATTCGCGGGGCGGCCATACGCAAGATATTCGGGGACAGGGTGCGGATGTCCGCCGTCGCGCTCTACGCGTCGCATCGCGGGGAGATGGAGGTGTACGCGCCGAAGTCGCCCGGCGACGTCCCGGCCGGCGTTTACGAGGTTCCTATGCTTAGGTACGACCTGAACGGCAACGGGGCCGTCGACGACGCCGACTATGTCATTGCGTACGTCTCCGGGGCGTCGGATTGGATATTCACCAAGGTGTACGACACGAACGGCATTGTCGTGCAGCGTTTTTTTGATTTCAGCATAAACCGCTACGACGACTATCGGACGTACTGGCTCGCGGTGAAAGACGTCGGGGACGGCATGGCTATGGGGCGTTTCGAGCAGCCCTCCGATGGCGGCGCGGCGGCGCGCTCCGTTTACGAGGCCAACCTCTATCTCCGCACGCCGCAGCAGCTGTCGAACATGGGCGACAACCATGAGGGCGGAATCGATTTCGTGTGGAAGAGGTTTACGCAGAGCAAGGCCGATACGGCGATACGGCTGAATCTGCCGGGGATCGAGGCGGGTTCGCCGGGTTCGATAACCTTCCGCCGGGGCGCGACGGCCGGCGGAATGCTCGGCGCCGATCTCGGCGGCGTCCCGCTGTGTTCGAATTGCGGAGGCTCGGAAGTTCCCGTAAACGATTGGAGTTCGAGAGATTTGACCTTAAGGTACGGCGGCGTTACGGCTTCGGGGTCTTACTATGAGCTGAACGCCCTCCACGCGCGGTATACGCGCCGTCTCGCGCTCGGCGGCGGCGTCGGCAAGATGGAGGTCTTTTCCGCGTCGGAGGCCGTTCCGGTCAGGTACAGGCTCTCCAACCCCGGCGGCGGCCTCGCGTACGTGGCGCGCGTTCCGGCGGACGGGCGCGGCGCGGAGCTCGTGGACGCGGCCGCCGCGCAGTCGTACGAGTGGAGCGACGCGGGGGGAGAGGGCGTAAGGTACATGGTCATGCTCGACAGCGAGATAGCCGACTACAGCGACTCCTTAGCCGCCGCCGGGGACAGATCGGAGCGGAACGCGCAGTATCAGGTACGGGATTTGCGCGATGTCGGCAATTCTACGGATTATTTGATTATAACGCACCCGGATTTTTTGGACGCCGCGCTCAGGCTGGCCGCGCACAAGGCGTCGGTCGGCTTCGTCAGCCCTAAGATCGCATTAGCCGGCGACATAATGGATCAGTTCGGCGGCGGCAACGCCGATCCGGCGGCGATAAGGAATTTCTTGTACTACGTATACGGCAATTGGGAGGGCGGCGACGCCTTCTCTTATGTGACGCTCATGGGCTCCGGCCACTACGACTATAAGAACGCCGTTTCCCGCATCGTCAATTTTATACCGGTGCCGTATGTAAGCGGCAGGCTCAACGAGGATTTTTACGTGTTTTTCGATAAGACGCATCCGAGTTCGCAGCACAATTGCTATTATCTCATGGGGCGCATGCCGGCGGGGAATTTGTCCGAGGCGTACGCCATGGTGGAGAAAATCAGGGAGACGGAGGATCCGCGTTTGGCGAATTTCGATTCGTGGCGCGGCCGGGTGCTGCTTAGCGCCGACGACGACCAGCAGGGCTCGTCGGCCGACCGCACGCAGCCGACCCACACGAAATCTTCCGAGGATATATCGCGCATTATAAGCGGCGGGCGGCCGGATATCGGGCAAAAAAAGATTTACCTCTTCGAGTACGCGTGGGACGAGCGTTACCAAAAACCCTCCGCGACGAGGGCGTTTATAAACGAGATCAACAACGGCGCCGCGGTGGTCAATTGGTTCGGGCACGGTTCCCCCGGCCAGATAGCGGACGAGGTGCTTTTCTCCAAGGATCAAATTTCCGCGCTTGACAACAAGAGGCGCTACCCGCTTTTCTCCATGTTTTCTTGTTCGGTGGGCAAGTACGATGTGCCCGGCGACGAGAGTCTGTCCGGCGCGATGGTCAAGCAGCCGGGGGCGGGCGCGATAGCGGCCGTGGCGTCCGCCAGAGAGGTGTACGCGGAACAGAACGAACATTTGGCTAAGCCGTTTTTTTACGCGCTCTTCGGTTCCGCCGGCAGCCAAGCGTCGCTCGGCCGCGCGCTTGTCCAGGCTAAGATCGATTACCAAGGCACCGCCAACAACAGGTACTACGTGCTTTTGGGCGACCCTTCCATAAATATCATAGGCCCCGGAACCGGCGTGGAAGACCTCAGAATCGCCGACGCGGCCGGATCGCGCCTCGACACGCTGAAAGCGCTCCAGCGGGTGACCATAAAAGGAAGAGTGAGCGGCGCGGGCGAGGGCGACAGCGTGTACGCGGCCGTCACGCTCTTCAACCCGCCGCAGGATTCGGTGCGCAGGAAAGACGGCGGATGGGTCGACACCGTCACGGCGTACAGCCTGCCCGGCAGCCCGGTCTTCAGCGCGGCGAGAGTGCGCGTGGGAAAAGACGGCGCCTTCGAACAGCAGATACAGCTGCCCATGAACCTCGCCTTCGGCAAACCGGGCGTTAGACTCACCGCCTACGCGTGGAAAGAGAGAAAAGCGGCCGCCGGCGCAGGCAGCCTCGCCGGTTTAGTCTTCCACGGCTCCGAAAGCGCAAACCTGAGCGACACCGTAGGACCTAAAATCAGCGTTAGACCCGTGTACAACTCGGAGGCGATGGACCGCGCCGGACTCTTCGTAAAAAACCGAATCACCGCGCAGCTGCCCGTGACGCTCGAAATAAAAATAGAGGACGAAAGCGGCATAAACAAAATAGGCGGCGGCCCCGACGAAGGCATCACGATGGAGGTTAAAGGCGCCCTGTCGAAACGCGGCATCAACCACCTGTTCGATTTCGACGCCGGAAGCTTCACGCAGGGAAAAGCGATAGTGGCCTTCGAAGAAAACACGCTCGACGGCGGAACCTACGACTTAGTGATCAGCGCGCAAGACCTGCTGGGAAACGTCTCAAAACTCAGCGTGGTCTGGGAGGTGACAGACCCGTCCGACATAAAATTGGATCACGTGACGAATATCCCCAACCCCGTGAAAATGGGACTGCCGACGCGCTTCTACTACACCCACTCGAACGTCACCGGCGACCTCGACGTGAACGTGACCATAAGAATATACTCGCTCGGCGGCAGACTGCTGGCAGTAATACGCAACCCCAAAAACGGAGAACCGTGGACGCCGAGAGACAATAAGGGAAATTATTTGACGCCGAACGTTTACTTATACCAAATAACCGCCGCGTCGAGGAACGTGGGGAAGACGGTTAAGAGCAAGATTAAGAAGCTGGCGGTTCTGCCTCCGAGATAAATATGACGCGCAACGCATTACTCTGGACTGCCGACAATAACGTCGATAACAACGTTACCTGCAATCTATGCGCCCATAGATGCACGATCGCCCCTGACAAACACGGACGATGCGCCGTCCGCGTCAATAAAAACGGCGAGCTGCGCACCCGCGTATACGGGAGCGTCGTCGCCCGCAACGTCGATCCGATAGAAAAAAAGCCGCTGTACCACTTCCTCCCCGCAAGCGAAACGTTCTCCGTAGCCACAGCAGGTTGTAATTTCAAATGTAGTTTCTGCCAAAACCATAGCATATCCCAGGCGGCGGAATTTACGGGCGATGTTGACAATGTTGATGACGTTGATGATAATAATGACGACGGCGGCGATATATACGGCGGTACCGCGATGTCCCCGAAAGATATAGCAGACGCCGCTCTGCGGTACGGATGTCCGAGCGTGTCGTTTACATACACCGAGCCGACCGTCTTTTTCGAGTACGCCTTAGACACGGCCGAAGCCGCCAAAGCCGCCGGATTAAAGACGGTCTTCGTGTCGAACGGCTTCATGACCGCCGAATGTCTGCAAACCGCCGCCCCGTATCTCGACGCCTGCAACATAGATTTGAAATCTTTTCGCGAAGAGTTTTACAAAAAACTCTGCGGAGCGCGGCTGTCGCCTGTTTTGGATTCGCTGAGGGCTATTAAGGAGGCCGGAATATGGCTGGAGGTCACCACGCTCCTAATAGGCGGATTGAACGATTCGGACGACGAACTGGCGGACATCGCCCGCTTCATCGCGGACGATCTCGGCGTAGACACGCCGTGGCACGTCTCCGGCTTCCACCCCCGGTACCGCATGTCGAGCGTCCCCCCCACAGGAGCCGCGTCGATAGAGAGGGCGTGCAAGATCGGCTCCGCCGCCGGCCTGCGCTACGTCTACGGCGGCAACGTAAACATATTCCAAGACACAAACTGCCCCAAGTGCGGCGCGGCCGCGATAAGCAGACGCGGCTATAGAACCGCCGCCGCCGGATTGACCGCCGACGGCGCATGCGCCGCATGCGGCGGAAAGATCGCCGGAGTCTTCCAAAAAACCGCAAAACCATAGGGCCGGCCGCGCCGGGGCTGTAAAAAAAATTGACTTTCGGCATCGGAAAACAGTATATTAATAAGGAAGGGGGGCAGATGCTTTGGAACTTAAACGAATAGAGGGCGAATGGAGCCGTCAAGAAAACTTAGAGGCGATAAACCCCGATTTTTGGACGCGGGACGAGGGGTATACCAACAATTGCGGAAACTGCACGGTGGCGAATGAATTGCGTCGTCAGGGCTATGATGTAGAGGCAAGGCCGGGCGACGGTATGACCATTGATGAATTGGCCGATATGTTTGACGGGGCGACGGTACAGAAAGCGTCGAAAATCTCAGCGACGGATGCGTCTAACGAAATGAAACAGAAAGTCGAGCGGGAAATCTTGACTTGGGGCGAGGGCGCAAGGGGTGCGATTAGAGGGAATTGGGTATTGGCTCCTAACGAGGATCCCGGTCACCTTTTTTCTTTGGAAGTAAGCGACGGCGTTGTTAGGTATGATGACGGGCAAAGCGGCAAGGAAAACGTGAAACACTTGGAACGTATGAAACCGCAAACTATAGCCTATATCAGGCTTGACAATACAAGGCCTAATGACAAAGTAACCAAGTCCGTAAAAAATAGGAGGGCGTGATGATAACTTTACATGAAGCCTATCTTAAAGCGAAAAACGATAGGGCGAAGAAGGGTCTTACTCGCTTGACCGTCTGTAGGGACTACGGGGAGTTTTGGGGCTTTTCTTTTACGCACCCGACAAAGGACATGAGCGGTTGCAACGGCTATAGTGAAATCACCGTAAACAAAAAGACAGGAGATATTCTTTTTTTCAACCCGATAATGGATTTTGATTTGTTCGAAAGAGCGACCCCCGTTTCCATAGAGCAGTTCGCCGAATACAACGTAGCGATCTAAGCTCCAAAAATACGGACACCGGGGGCGGTTCGCGGAACCGGCCCCCGAAAAAACCGCCCCGAACGCCGGAAGCGCCCGCCCCGACCGCCCCCCTCAAAAAAAATAAAAAAAATATTTGACATCCGATCTCCCATGAATTATTTTTGTATAGATTACGGGATCCGGGACGTTTACGGCCGGTTTTTGAGAACATACACTCCGCCGGGGTATTTTTAAAAAAAATGTAACATTTTCGGCGGCGGAATAGTATATTAGTATGTTGGAGGTTCCGGGGGGCTGATTTAGGGATTGATTGCAGTATCAATACAATATAGTATAGATAGACGGCAAGACCGGGTCAAACCGGGCAGTACCGTATCCAAAACGCGCGAAACCGATTATCGGGGATACTTAAGCTATGACGATGGGAACGATGAACCAAATAACCGACCTTAACGCCCCGGCAGCCCTCAGCCGCCGGACAGCCGTTGCTGCGCCCGCCCCGTCGCCATTTTTCGCCGCGCCTAACAGCCTGAACGCCGTGCCCCCCCCCCCCCCCCCCCCCCCCAGGGACGCTGACACACAACTAAACCCCAAAAACAACGCTTTTGAAGTTTGGGGAAGCAGGAAAAACCCGGAAAATCACCCTTCAAACGGGCCTTTAACGCCGAAAACGGCGTTCCGCAAGGCCTTGACGGACGAGTTTTTTGTCCGAAAATCGTCAAATTCCGTTGTTTTAGACCGCTTTTTTAGCCGTTTAGACCGTTTAGACCGTTTTGGTTGCTTAGACCGCCATTACGACGGTATTTTTGTTGACCCCGCAACCGTTGACGTTGTAGGGGCGAACCCGCGTGTTCGCCCTGCTTTTGACGTTTCCTTTGACGTTTCCGCTTACTGCGTTAATAATACTAAAACACATAATAATAGTAATATAAGGACTCTTACTGGGGGGGAGGGTAGGAAATGGGGGCGAAGATGGGGGGGAAGGATGTCTGAATGTGTGGAAAGGGAGTCGGAATGTGGGGGAAAGGATGTCTGAATGTGTGGAAAGGGAGTCGGAATGTGGGGGAAGGATGTCTGAATGGGGGGAAAAACGTCTGAATTAGGATGATAGGATAAAAAAACAGATGATAGGATAAACGTCAAAAACAACGTCAAAACATAAAAGAAGAGGGTTTTAACTTGTTTATCTCGGCGAAGCCAATCCTATAATCCTTTTCTTTTCATCCTATAATCCTAATTCAGACAATGTTTTTAAAAACAGATTATAGGATAAAAACAAGTTAAACAGATTAAAAGATAAAAGGAGAAAACCCGTGAGCATTACCAAAACATCGAGCGTCAACAGCTCCTAACTAAGGGCGGCGGAAGCCGGCTTAGGAAGAGACTTGGACGCAAGGAGCGCTACGACCGTAGCCTAGGGAATTCTTTTGCCGTTTTGACGTGAAAAATGATTGAGATGATTTGCGTTTTACCATCAATAAAAAAGGAGGGAGTGGGACATGAGCTTTTCAAGCTGTAAGAAGGGAAGTGGCTTTACCGAGTCTAAACTAATAATAACCTTATTGAAAGGAGTGCACATGACTTTCTTAAAGTCTGTGAAGTCGGCGGTGATGCTTGCGGGCGTTGCCGGGGTTTTGATGTTTGCGGGGGGGGCGTTCGCGGCTGATTGCGCCGCCAATTGCAAAGTTACTTGGACTGACCCAACCGGAGGTGCTATCTCGGCTGTGGTCCTTGGTTCCGGCACAACTCCGAACGCGGATTATACCAGCGGTACTGGGTCTTTGAGCAAAAATGACGTCGTTCAGGTGACGCTTGCGGTGGAAGAGGATTACTACGTCGACAACGTGTCATTTGCGTGGACGGGTGCAACCATCGTCGAAGCAACTGAGCCGTTGGTGGCTTCGGTTGAAATTGACGACGATGCCGATGTTGTTGAAATTTCCGTTACCGGTGTTACAGCGAAAGACGCTGGCGCCGCCGTGAGCGGGGCACCTACCGTGGATGGAAGTCCTACGGAGAACAGCATTACGCTAAGCGCTGTGACAATACCGACGAATACAAAAAGCCAGAGCGTTGAGTACACTCTTCAGACAGTCAGTACTCTGCCGGGGACCGGTGTTGTTTGGCAGAGCGGGTTAATCTTCTCCGCGCTTACAGCAAATACGGATTATTACGCCTACGCCCGTTCGAAAGCGAACGAGACGACTAAGGCAGGGACTCCGTCCGTCGCTTCGAGTGCAATAAAGACGGCGACTGCGAGCTGCCCCACCGTCGCCGTTACCTCGGCTGCGGATTGGACGGCGCTCAAACTGGAAACGTCGTTCACCGGAAGTTTGGTGTTCACGCTTACGCCGTTTAACTTGACGACTGAGTTTAAGGGCTCTTTGGACTTTACCGACGCGGCGGTGAAAACCGCGTTCACGCCGACGAACCTGCCGGCGGGACTTAGCGTTGGGACTATAACTCAGACTGCGACTACTGTAACGGTCGCTGTTTCAGGAACGCCCACCGCGAAAGCTACCGGTGTCTTGCTGACTTTCCCGGCGCTTGATAAATCTGCTTACTTCAATGTCGCGTGGTCGGCGGACATTACGCCTTCGACAAGCATATCATACACGGTAGGCGATAAGTCAGGCGGCGGGGGCGTCGCCACCGCCCTCGGGATCGCTGTCACCGACACGAAATACGGGACAGGCGGAAGCGCCTCCAATGACACCTCGGTGATTGAGGGAAACATCAAATCGGTTGACGCAATCAAGGTTACGGCCACGATTACGCCTTCCGACGCGAATGTCGGCGGCTTCAGGGATACGTCTTTGCGGTTCCGCTGGTTCATAAAGGCGGCTTCCGGAAGTCCGGCCACCACGGACAATACGGCGGCCCCGGGGAGCGTCTGGTTGTCGGCGGCGGACGGCGGGGCTTCTTACGCTATTCCCAGTGCCTTGACGTCTAAACGGAACGGAATTGGCGATACCACGTATTATTTCTTCTGCCGTGTGAGGTCTACCATTCTGAAAACGGATGGGGTGACCGATTCTATATCGCCGGCGGTTATGTCTTCGACGAGGGCTATTACGGTGAAACCAAGACCTGTGCTCGCGTTTCAGTCGCTGACGGGCACGGCTCCAAATCAAACGTTGGATCCTTCGACGTTTACGTTTACGGGTTCGGGTACTTCCGGTGCGATTCTTGAGGCGGACAGCGTGTCCGGAACGGTGAGGTTGGTTTTGTCACTGACGGAAGATGTGAAATACACGACTTACGGACCTACCGGGGCACCTTCAAATGTAACAGATGGAACAGGGGTGACTTATCAGTGGTATAGAAACAACTCAAATTCAAACGTTGGCGGCATAAAGGTCATTAAAAATGCCACAAATAATGCTGACAGTAAAGTTCTGACCTTGGACACCGACATGCCCGTCGGAAACTACTATTTCTTCTTAGAGGCCAACGCGAACGGAGCTGTCCCCCTTCGCACGCCAGTTAGGCGTGTGCAAATACTTCCGTCGGGCGCCGGCGCGATCGCTCTTCCGTCGCTTAACCTTGTTCAATTCCAAAGCGGGGCTCCGGCTGCGATAACTTACGATATCAGCAAGGTTATGGCTCTCGCGGTTCCGGCGGAGGGTACCGGGCTTGTTTCCCCGACGTACGGGCCTAACAAGGCTGTTAAGTTTAAAGTTTCGGAGATGATCTACCAGGGTATCGACGACGGTAACGCGAGCGAATATTTCCATTATAAAAGCACTGGGACCGCTACGGGACCCGCTTGCACAAAAGAGGCCGCGTGCAAATTGGAGAGTAACAAGACTCCTGCGGTGGGGTTGCAGAAAGCCGGAAAGTATTCTGTGACGGTCATCGTGGAGAACACCGAGGCGACAAGCGACAAAGACGGGAGTATCGCCGCCGGCAAGGTGAAGGGTTCGACGACCGTGACTTGGACGATCGAGCAGAAGGATATCAACAACATAACGACAAAGAACAACTCCATGTCGGGCGGTTCCACGTATGACGGGACTACGAAGAATCCTGTCTTTACGCTGTTCGACGGAACCACCGCCGCCGGCAAGGGTAGGAATCTCGACGCCACCGATTATGATAGGACAAACGGCAATTTGACCAACGCGGGTGAAGCGTGGGTGGAGTTTGCCGGTAAGGGCAACTATAAAGGTACGCTCAGACTTTCGTTCCAGATCGCCAAAAAGACGATTACCGTCGACGCGGCGGCTACGAACTCGGCTGCGGCTGCGTTTAACAGCAATGCCGGGTATTTCACGAAGGTTTACGACGGTACGACCAACGTTACGGCGGATCCGGTGGGCGTCGACGTGAGATTCAGCGGTTTGATAAACTCAACCGATATCGCCCTGGGTAAGGGTTACACTGTTTCGGGTCTGAAATTCGACAATGCCAACGTTGCGACTACCCGCAGTGTTTCGGGTACAGTGACTCTCATTGGCGGAGACACGACTCTTTTGAGCAGGAACTACACTTTCGGTACGTCGCTTTCGACTTCGTTTACGGTGACGGGCGTACAGATTAAAAAGAAGTCTCTGACAGGTCTGACATTGGATGAGGTGAAAGACATTTTCTCCTATAAAATTCCGTTGCACAGGCTGTTTACCGGTAAGGAGCAGGATATCGGAACGGTCGGCTGGAACACCGCAAAGTATTCGAGCACCGGGGACACCAAGACGTTGTATTATACGGAAGCGGGCGCGGGGCTCGGTCCTGTTACGGCAAAGCCGGTGAGGGCGAATACTGTGGGTTACGCTGTTACTATGAATGTGTCCGGCAGCAATAACTTCGAGGACGCGACGGGCATCAGCCTCGGCAATTTCATTATCGGAGAGGCGAAAGAACCGGTGCTCGTGTTCATGGATTCTTTGACATACAACGCAACTACCGGCGTTCGTGAAGACGCGCCCACCACATTTGAAGTTACCGCTTACAAAAACGAACCGATCGCCTTGAAGGCCATCGGATACCGTCCCGACAGCAGCATTACTGAGTTGCGGGTTGGAGAAACCGGTACCACCGGGGATTCTGCCGTTTACTACAAGTCCGGGACCATATCGTACCGGTGGTTCACGAAAGCCGACAAGTCGGATACGCTTAAGATCGGCAAGACTCCGGTGACGTCGGCCACGTACACTGTGACGTATGACGCGGAAAATTCCGAAGGCGTGTCGTATTGGGTAGAGGCTACGTATACAAATGCAAACGTGCAGGTTGCGATGTCGAAACTTGAAGAATTGAAGGTAACAGTCAATCCCGAAAGAATCGATATCGGCGGCGCCGTAGTTACGGTCGGCGGCAGCTATATTTATTCCGGCAGGGCGGCTGTCGTTGCTGACGAAGATGTTACCGTGACGTTGAAAGGCGCCGACTTGTCTGCTGAATACTATACTATTCTCGTCGACGGCGAGGAAGCCGGTTTGGGCCTCGTGACGGTAACGGGCATAGGTCAGTACAAGGGCAAAGCCTCCGGCACGTTCGTGATTGCGAAGGCCGAGACGGACGAAGACAGCTTGGTGTTCAATCCTCCGTCAACGTCCGTTCAGTACAACGGCGCGGCGCAGCCTATATCCGTTAAGCCGAACAGCGGCGACGGTTTGGGCGCGGTTACGATTAAGTATGTCAACATCGACGACGAAGAGAACCCCAAGACGCTTACCGCGGCGCCCAAAAACGCCGGCAAGTACATGGCGCTGATCTCCATCGCCGAGGGCAAGAACTACACCGCGTTCTACACTGCGGATGAACCGTTCGAGCGTGAGTACACAATAACGAAACGCTTCGTGGCTAAAGAGGATTTGACTTTCAACTGGCCCAAAAACGGCTCGGCCCCCGTTGCTATCGTTGCGACACTGAAGGACAAAATGGGCTACACCGGTACGATCACAACCGTGTACGTGGCTACTCCGAACGGTGCCTCTTCTGCTACGGTTCCCACCGAAGAGGGTGAATACACAGTCAGGGCGCGTCTGAGCGGCGACGACAACTTCGGAGCCGTAACGGTTACGCTGGGCACGCTGACGATAGACGAGAACGGCAAAGTCGGCGTGAAGTCCTCCGACCGCGAAGTTCCGAAGTCTGTCGAGACGAACGTTGCGGCCGTGGCTCCTGTCAAGGTGGTTGCGTCCGGCTTCACCGCCGGTCCCAGCCCGGTCAAGGCCGGCTCCGCGATCAAGTTCTTCTCCGCGAAGACCGTGAAGAGCGGCACGCTCTACATCTTCGACGCGAACGGCAACGCCGTGGCGAAGATTGCGGCGAAGAGCGCCAGCGGCGAGATCGGTTCTTGGAACCTGAAGGACAAGAAAGGCGCGCCGGTCTCCGAGGGCACCTATGTGGTTAAGGGCGCTCTGTTGGGCAAAGACGGCTCGAAGGAGAAAGTGTCCTTCCCGTTCAGCGTGGTGAAGTAAGGTTTGCTGTAGGGGCGGCCCCATGCGGCCGCCCCCGTATCAAAAGAATGTCTGAATTAGGATGATAGGATTAAAAGAAAAGGATGATAGGATAAAACACCGTCTTTTATGTGTTGACGTTGCTTTTGAAGTTTTTATCCTATAATCTGTTTTAAACATCCTATAATCCTATTCGACAAACGGCGACGCTATGGCCTAACGCGTCCGTCCGTCAGGTCGGCTCCGGGACCAACCACTTCCTTCCCGGCGCCGGCCGCTTTTTTTGAATAGGATTATAGGATTAAAAGACAAGGATTATAGGATTAAAAGATTAAAAGATTAAAAAGTCAAAAGATTAAAATAATTTTGCTTTGATTTTAGAATAAATTATATTAACAGTCAGGGATGTATCGATCCCCGTAAGTTTCCCGTTGTTCCCGTTTCCGTATTCTGTTACCGTCGCGGTAAGTGCGGAAACCTCTCGTTGTGCTCTCGTTGTACCCTAAATCTTTGTTTACCGATCGCATAGGCAGATATTGCGTCCGCCTGTGCCGCAATGTCACTATTTTGGACAAGGAGAAGAGCATGAAAAAGGCGGCGAAGAAGGGAACCGGCGCGTCGGCGGGCGCGAAGAGCGGAGCCAACCGTAAGTACAAGGACGGCGTGTTCAGGATGATATTTAAGGACAAAGACCGATTCCGCGAGCTTTACAACGCCATAACCGGCCTGAATTACGGCGCGGAGACCGAGATGGTGGAGACCACGCTCACCGACGCGCTGTACATGAAGCAGAAGAACGACGTGTCGTTCCTGATAGACGGCCGTATGGTCGTATTCATGGAGCATCAGTCCACGATAAACAAGAACATCGCCCTTCGCATGCTGATCTACGCCGGGCGCACGTACGAGCGTCTTTTCGACGCTGAGGCGATATACGGCCCGCAGAAGATAACGATCCCGCGTCCCGAATTTTACGTTCTTTACAACGGCAAGGCTCCCGCTCCCGAGAAGCAGGAGGTGCGCCTGTCGGAGCTTTTCGAGCGTCAGGGCGAAAAATATCCTTTTTCTCTTGATTTATCCGTCACCATATATAATATTAATATAGGCCACAATACGGATCTTTTTTGCCGTAGCGAGGCGTTGACGCATTACGAGACGTTCGTAGAGCTTGTGCGTGTTTTCGGGTCAGGCGAAGACGGCCTGGGCCAGGCCATAGAGCGTGCGATCGCCGAGTGCGTGCGTAGGGGTATATTGGTTGATTTCCTTAAACTACACGGATCTGAAGTTATGAACTTACTGACGGCAGAATTAGACGAGACCAAACTGCGCAAGCTGTGGGTGGACTACGGCGTTGAGATGGGTGTTGAGATGGGCTTGGAGAAGGGAGTCGCGGTAGGCCGAGAGGAGGGCAGGGAGGAGGGCACGGCGGCGGAGCGGGCGCGGATCGTCAGACTCATCGAGCGGGGAGCCTCCTTGGACGACCTGAAAAAGACGCTGTCGGCGAAAAAACCGCCCCGAAAACCCGGAACCCGGAGCCCCGAAAAAAATAAAAAAAATATTTGACATCCGATCTCCCATGAATTATTTTTGTATAGATTATCGGAATGCGCCCGAAAGGTCGCTGAGCGAAGTCGAACTTGTTTATCTCGGCGAAGCCAACCGGCCTGACGCCTGATTAAGAGTATTTTTTTTAAAAAAAAGTAACATATCCGTCTGCGGAATAGTATATTAGTATGTTAGAGGTTCCGGGGGGCTGATTTAGGGATTGATTGCAGTATCAATATAATGCAGTATCAATATAATATAGTATAGATAGACGGCAAGACCGGGTCAATCCGGGCAGTACCGTATCCAAAAACGCGCGAAACCGATTATCGGGGATACTTAAGCTATGACGATGGGCACGATGAACCGCATAACCGACCTTAACGCCCCGGCAGCCCCCAGCCGCCGGACACCCGTTGCTGCGCCCGCCCCGTCGCCATTTTTCGCCGCGCCTAACAGCCTGAACGCCGTGCCGTCCCCCCCCCCCCCAGGGACGCTGACACACAACTAAACCCCAAAAACAAAGCTTTTGAAGTTTGGGGAAGCAGGAAAAACCCGGAAAATCACCCTTCAAACGGGCCTTTAACGCCGAAAACGGCGTTCCGCAAGGCCTTGACGGACGAGTTTTTTGTCCGAAAAACGTCAAATTCCGTTGTTTTAGACCGCCTTGACCGCGCGACCGCCCGCCACGGCCTTGCTGTTGCCGTTGACTGCGTTAATAATACTAAAACACATAATAATAGTAATATAAGGACTCTTACTGGGGGGGAGGGTAGGAAAAGGTCGCTGAGCGAAGTCGAACTTGTTTATCTCGGCGTAAGCCAACGGAGCTGGCGCATGAATTGCGTTCCGTCGCCCTGCGTCCGGCCGCTTCGACTTCGCTCAGCGACCGTTCGGGTGAGTTTGAGGGAGTGTTCGCTGAATGGGGAGGGAAGAACGTCTGAATTAGGATGATAGGATAAAAAAACAGATGATAGGATAAACGTCAAAAACAACGTCAAAACATAAAAGATGAGGGTTTAATCCTATAATCCTTTTCTTTTCATCCTATCATCCTAATTCAGACAGTCTTTTAAAAACAGATTATAGGATTAAAGCAAGATTACAAGGATTAAAAACATAAAACCATAAACCCAGGCCCTAAACAGCCTAAAAAAAAGGAGACCCTGACAACGATTCTCTCAAACGACCGATGAACGACAGCGGATAGCTGAAACCGCGTAATCCAACAGTCTTTGAAGAAAAAGCCGCGCTTGCGGCCTAGGGAATTCTTTTGCCGTTTTGACAACCTAAAGGTCACTGAGCGAAGTCGAAGTGACCTGACGAATGATAATAGAAAAGATTTGCGTTTTACCATTAATAAAAAAAAGGAGGGAGTGGACATGAGCTTTCTGAAGTGCTGTGGCAGTAGCAGTGGCTGTAACGGGAGGGGGAGTGAGGGGAGTGGTTTTACGAAGTCTAAACTTTCTTTAAACTTAACAACACTAACAAAAGGAGTGCACATGACTTTACACAGGTCGATGTGGAAAGCGGCGGTGCTTGCGGGTATTGCCGGGGTTTTGATGTTTGCGGGGGGGGCGTTGGGGGCTGCTATAACAATAACAACTCAACCTGCCGATAAAACAGTGAAAGAGGGGGCGATCACTTCGGCGGACAAGTTGTCTGTTGTCGCTGAGTCTGATGATAATACATCGACTCTGTCTTATCAGTGGAAATCCGCTGCTGCAGCGGATAAATCAGGGGCGGTTAATGTTTCTGGAGCTAACAGTGAAAATTTTGAAGTCCCGGTGGCTTTAACAGAAGGAACCTATTACTACTTCGTGACGATTAACGGAACCGCTAGTGAGCCCGAGGTGTCATCTGACGTGGCGACCGTGACTGTAGAACCCGAAGATGACGGAGACGACACATGGTCTCTCTCCGGCTGCACCAACGTCACGATCTCCACCGACGCGATGTTCAAAACTTGCTTTGACGCGCTGGTTGCGGACTACATGACTGAAGGCAACCCGCTCGCGGTGTTCGTCAAGGACGTCACCCCGAACTGGGTGGTCGGCAACACTGTAACTACCGTAACACGCGACCAAGCCGCTAAGTTCGCCGCAGACAAATTGGCGGAAGCTCAGGTCTGGTGGACTGTCGACGAAGCCGCCCGTGCGATCAAATTCGCTTCGACCTACGTTCCCAATTTCTTAACCGCCGACGAGGTGTGGACGGCTCCCGTTGCGGGCACCACGGCCAAACCTTCGGGTACGGACGGCACGTTCGCGTTCAACCTTGCGGTGAAAACGGGAACCACCGTCATTAAGCTGCCGTTCGGCTCCGACCCGGTCCGTCCCGTCACGGTGACGGCGAGAGCGGTGAAGGCCTTCACGGCTCCCGAAATCGTCGTAACCGGCCCTGTCGAAGACAATAAACTTCTCGTCGTGAACACCATATCGACGCGCGACGTGTTCACCGTCGGCGCGGTGATAGGCGGCGTTACTCCGACGGGCAGCATGGACAACACGTTGGAGTTCCGCTGGTTTAAAATGGCGGGCGCTACGTATGCAACTACCGACCCCGCAGCTGCGGGAAGCGTGTGGGCTTCGGCCTCCGCGAACGGGCATATTTATAAGATTCCCGAGAACATCACGGTGGGAACGCATAAGTTCTACGCTCGCGTCAGGACAACGAGAAAGGCTTCCGACGGCGTTACGGATTCGGTCGCGATGCAGCGTTCGGTGTTTAGGACGGTAGAGGTGCTGCCGCGTCCGGTGATTTCCGGGACTCCTGCGGTGGCTTTTGCGGTCAATTCTTGCGGCGACGGGACACAGGCTTGCACCGCGCCGGTACCCGACGGTGCGGCTGGTTCATCGTCTCAGGTTCAGGGCGCCGTCAAAGGCACGCTGACTGTTTCCGGCGCGTCGATCTCTCAGGGCACCCTTACATATCAGTGGTATTATAACGCGACCAACACGAATTTGGGCGGAGTGCAGGTGCTTGACGACGATAACAATGCGGCGACAGGCCAAGATTTCAAAATTCCGACAAGTTTGCAGACCGGTTACTACTATTATTTCTGCGAAGTCCGCGCGGACGACGTGAAGGCCGCGCCGGTTCGGTCGGTTCCGATGCTGTTTACGGTCACGCCGCAGCAGCTGCCGGTCGGAAAGACGGTCACCGGGTTGAGCAATACCAACATCGTTCAAGTTTCCAACGGCAGCGCGGATTACTCCCGCACGGGGACGCTGAGGCTTACGGTGTCGCTGACGGCGAGCGCGGCGCTTGTGTCTCCGACGGTGGCCAATCCGGCGGGCGGGAATCTGTCCTTCTCGGTCGTCAGAATCATTTATCAGAATCAGGCGGACGGCGCTATCAGAGCGTTCGACGCCGACGGGATCGCCGCGGACGCGGAAACCAACCCGGGGGACGGAAGCATTGCCGAACCCTGGCCGCTCACCGAACACAAGGTGATAGCGGCGGGTACGTATAACGTTACCGTCGTGGTAAGAAGCACCAACGACGAAGGAACTATACGTGAAGGTTCCCGTACCGTCACGTTCACCGTAAATCCGAAGCAGATAGGCAGCATCAACACGAAGACCGTGCTTCCTGCGACCGTTTCGTATGACGGAAAGACGAAAGTTCCCACCATCTCGCTGATTGACGGTACCGGGGCTAACGCGTATCCCTTGGTTGCGGGTTTGTCAACCAACGCTACCGGCGACTACGTAAGGACCGACGGTGATTTGACCAACGCCGGTACGGCTTCCATTACGTTTGTCGGCAGGAACAACTACGCCGGTTCTCTCGTGCTCTCGTTCACCATCACCAAGAAAGAGATTCGGTTCGACTCGATCGCTACGAAAGCCGCGACGGTGGCGACCGCCGGCGGCGTGACTCAGCCCGTATGGCTCGGCAAGACCTACGACGGAACGAACGTTGTGGACGCTTCGAGGCTGAACGCCATCAACGTAAAGTTCAGCGGGCTTGTGAACGACAACGACCTCTCGAACGGGTTCGGCTACACCGTGACGGCCTTGTCCTACGACGCGGCCAACGCGGGGGCCCGGGTTGTTAACGGGTCGGTGCGTCTCGACACGTCTACGGCGACGGGGTCTTCTTTGGGCAGGAACTATGCATTCGTCGGCGGCTCGGCCACGAGCTCTTTCGCCGTGAGCGGCGTGACGATCGCTAAGAAAGACCCTGTCGCGGAGGACTTCGATTTCACGATTCCCACGAACAGGTTCTTCACCGGACAGCCCCAGGGCATCGGGACGGTTTCTTGGAAGTCTGCGTACACGAGCACGGGCGACACCCGCACGGTGTACTACGACGCGGGCGACGGTTTGGGCGCGGTGTCGACGCTGCCTACGGGCAAAGCCGCCGACGAGACCGATTACGCCGTTACTTTGAACGTATCGGGAAGCAACAACTTCTTGGACAAGACGGGAATTTCGCTCGGCACGTTCAAAATATTGAAGCCGAAAGCCGTTACCGTCGCCGTTACCAATCTGACGGCCAGCGACGACCACAAGGCCGATCCTAACGCCTACATCGGCGATCCGTTCACCTTGAGGACGGTCGTTACCCGTCCCGACAGCGGCGGAATCAAGAAAACGGACGGCACGGATTCGTTGCTGTACAAGGGCGGAACGCTGACGTATCTGTGGTACATAGACACCGCGTCGACGAGCCGGTGGGACACGCTGAAAGTGGGCGGAGCCGCCGTCAAGACCGCGACGTTCACGACGACGTATACGGCCGCCGATACCTTGGTGTCGAACCTCCGCAAGTATAAGGTGGACGTGACGTGGACGTACCCGGCCGTTCAGGCTCCCGTCACCACGACGAGCACGGCCGTTACGGTTACGATCAATAAAGAGCGCGTCGACATCGCCGCCGCCGTCGTTAACGTTACGGCGCCTGCCGGCGGTTTCGTCTACAACGGCACGACGCAGACGCCCGCCGTCGTTTCGGTGAAATTGGGCGCGGCTGCTTTGACGTGGGCGGCGGACGGAAGCGCGGATTTCACGTATGACGTGTTCGGCGAAGAAGCCGGCACCGGCGTTGTGTCCGTGACCGGAACCGGCCCCTACAAAGGCAGGGCTTCGGGCACGTTCGAGATCGCGAAGAAACTCACCACCGAGGCCGGCTTGAAGTACAACCCGGCATCCACGTCTGTGGCGTACAACGGCGCGGCCCAGCCCATCACCGTCAGCCCGGTCATCGGCGACGGCCTCGGCGCGGTAACGATCAAGTATCTCGACATCTCCGACGAGGACAACCCCGTCACGCTCACGGCCGCCCCCAAGAACGCCGGAGCGTACAAGACGCTGATATCCATCGCCGAAGGCAAGAACTACACCGAGCTTGAGGAGTTCGAGCGCAACTACACGATAACGAAGAGGTTCGTGGAGAAGGCGGACTTCAACTACACGATGCCGAGAGCCGGCGCGGCCCCGACCGCCGTCACGGCGACGCTTAAGAACCCGATGGGCTACACCGGGACTCTCACGACGCTGTACAGAAACGACGCCGGAACCGACCTCACCGCCGTTCCCACGACGGAAGGCAAGTACGCCGTCAGGGTGCGCGTCAGCGGCGACGACAACTTCGGCATGGTTGTGGTTACTCTCGACACGTTGAAGATAGACGAGAACGGCAAAGTCGGCGTGAAGACTTCCGACCGCGAAGTTCCGAAGTCCGTCGAGACGAACGTGGCGGCAGTGGCCCCTGTCAAAGTGGTTGCGTCCGGCTTCACCGCCGGTCCCAGCCCGGTCAAGACCGGTTCCGCGATCAAGTTCTTCTCCGCTAAGGCTGTGAAGAGCGGCACGCTCTACATCTTCGACGCGAACGGCAACTCGGTGGCGAAGGTGTCCGCCAAGTCCGCGAGCGGCGAGATCGGTTCTTGGAACCTGAAGGACAGGAAGGGCACGGCGGTCTCCGAGGGCACCTACGTGGTTAAGGGCGCTCTGGTGGGCAAAGACGGCACGAAGGAGAAGGTGTCCTTCCCGTTCAGCGTGGTGAAGTAAGTTTTGCTGTAGGGGCGGCCCCGCGTGGCCGCCCCCGTATCAAAAGAATGTCTGAATTAGGATTATAGGATTAAAAGAAAAGGATGATAGGATAAAACACCGTCTTTTATGTGTTGTCGTTGCTTTTGACGTTTTTATCCTATAATCTGTTTTAAACATCCTATAATCCTATTCGACAAACGGCGACGCTATGGCCTAACGCGTCCGTCCGTCAGGCCGGTACCGGGACCAACCACTTCCTTCCCGGTATCGGCCGCTTTTTTTGGGGGCAATGCCGGATTCGCCGAGATGAACAAGTTATTAAAAAAATTGACAGACGGCGTGAAAAACAGTATATTAATGTATGTGGACAAAAATACGATAAGCTTACCGATAGAACACGGCCCTCACAGCGGAAAAGGCGAACCTTGGGCGGTTATGCGGCACAATAGGCCGCTTACCAACAGACAGCAAGCGCTTTTAAATGAGTTGCCTTTGCGCGGCAGTGAGGCGAAGGTCAAGAAAAGCGACGTTTCTATGAAGGATTTGTCCGCGTTGACGGCCAAAACGGGTGTTGAGTTCGCAATGTTTACGCGGGGTTCCGAGCGATTGGTGATACGCGGGATTAAGGATAAGGTAGACGTAAACCGCGAGAGGGCGCTGGCTTTAAAAACGCAAGGGTATACGTGGAGCGGACACACTCACGTTGACACGTTGATAGAATCGGGGGGAGACTTGGATATTTTAAACGCGTTTGATCAAAAGTCAAGCGTTATATATAACGCGGAAGGTGAATTCAGAGAATTCTTTAGAAAGCAGAGGGAGGTATAATATGATACGGATACGCGAAATAGTCAACGAGCATAGGCCGGAGGTTGAACAATATTGCGCGGATAACAATCTGTTGTATGAGAAAATTTTTAACAGCCCTTGCTCGTGCGACAAAACGAGCATGTTTATTTTAGGCGACGGCGATCCTGAAAGGGCTAAACTTGGATTGGCGGATAATGTTCCTCTGCCGGTATTGCTGAAAATTTTTCTCGAAAACGGCAATCTCCGCTTTGAGCAAACAGAGCATACGCGCAGGTATTTGGCCGCCGCGCCCCAAGCGGTAGCCGTTTAGGTGCCGGCTATGGTTGCGAAGAAGAGTCCGTCCGCTTTTTTGAATAGGATTTGTAGGATTGGCTTCGCCGAGATAAACAAGTTAAAAGACAAGGATTATAGGATTAAAAGATTAAAATAATTTTGCTTTGATTTTAGAATAAAGTATATTAACAGTCAGGGGCGTATCTATCCCCGTAAGTTTCCCGTTGTTCCCGTCCCCGTATTCGTCTACCGTCGCGGTAGGGTACGGAGACCTCTCGTTGTACCTCTCGTTGTGCTCTCGTTGCGCATGTTGTTGAAACACGTCGTCATTAACACCAAAAAAGGAGCGTTCGGCATGACCCGTAAAATCGCTGTGCGTCATTTCACCCGTTTCACTTGTTTCACCCGGTTCTCGGCGGCGGCGTTGACGCTGGCCGTCGTCTTGTCGTCCGTCCCTGTCCGCGCCGCCGACAGGCGCCCTCTTTCCGGCGACGTGTCCGGCAGTTTGGGCGCCGGCGAGTATTTGGTGAAAACCGCGCTGTCGGTTCCAGCCGGCGACACGCTCCGCATAGGCCCCGGAGCGGTGATGTACTTCGAGCAGCTCACCGGCGTCGACGTGCGCGGCATGCTCTCGGTCTCCGGCGAGCCGGGAAATCCGGTCGTCATGACGTCGCTCAGCGACACCGCCGGGGCGTCGGAGGCGGCTCAGGCTTTCGATTGGAACGGGATAAGGACGTTCGGCCCCGGCGCGGCGGTGTTCATGCGCGACGCCGTCGTCAGGAACAGCGTCTACGGGTTGAACGTCGGCGACACGCTGTCGCGGACGGAACTGAGGGACGTCGTATTTATGAACAACGGCTACGCCCCGTTGGTGAGGGCCGGCGAGATCGCGCCCGCGGCGGCGGACGAGCCCGTAAGCGTAGCGTGGAACACCGACGCGCAGCCGCCGGCGGTCGGGAACAAGAGGGCCGACGCGGTCAAAACGGCCAAACCGGGGCGTAAAGCCGACGTCAAGTTCATAGTAAACGCGACCGCCCTAACCGTCGCCGCCGCCGGCCTGACGGCCTGCTGTATAGGCCTGTCGAACACAAGCGTCTACTACGAACACTACGTCCCGGAGGGCAATACGGGCAGATTTTCCGGGTACTACGAAGAAAAGATCCGCGAAAGCATAACCGTAAGCGCGATCGGAGCGATAGCGGCGGGGATAGGTCTGAGCTGCATGGGTATAACGCTGTTTTTTTGACTTTTACCCGCCCGTAACGTATATTCTATAAGATATATTGATTTTGACGTTGCGACGCGAAGCGGCGCATGTTTTAAGAAGTCCCCGCCCCTAATTATAGGGGGGCGGGGATTGACGGGTGGGGGGATTATGTAGCGGGGCGTTGCGGGGCAACAGCGCCCCACAGGGGCGCGCACTCCCCGCAGGGTGGGTAGCGGAAAAGAAAACGGCGAAGCCGTTTTCTTTGTAGCGAGGGAGGGCGCAGCCCTCCCCTTAGTTGAATTTGACTTTAATTATTTGACTTTTAAGGATTACAACAAAAAATGCCGACATCCAAACTAACATACTCGTCCGCCGGTGTAAACATCGACACCTGGAACAGCGTGAAAGGCCGCATCGGCGGCCTCGTCTCCTCCACCTACAACTCTCACGTCCGCGGCCGATTCGGCCAGTTCGGCGG
>Ga0268262_10002229_pt1 | contig 22739 bp, 12 predicted proteins | sample TergutNc150P3_FD_190354 | JGI IMG/M metagenome (GOLD analysis project Ga0268262, IMG submission 190354) | Nasutitermes corniger P3 segment gut microbial community from laboratory colony in Florida, USA - Nc150 P3 (SPAdes) (version 2) | ecosystem: Host-associated > Arthropoda: Insects >...
GCCTGTTTCGCGGTATTCGTTGGTCGTCGGCAAGATACTCGGCTCGGCGTTCGCCGCGATTGTGAGCATGGCCGGGACGCTTATCGTGGGGTTCGCGATGGGTATCACTCTGCCTGTCGGCAAACTGCTTTTAATCCTAGCGCTCTCGCCGCTTATGTGTCTCTCCGGCGGCGCGCTGGCTATGATCGTTATCGGGCTGATAAAGAGCAAGAAAGCCGCGAACCTCGCGGTTATGCTCATCACCATGCCGCAGATGTTCCTTTCGGGGGCTATCATCCCGATAAACGACACTAACGGCGTGCTGCTGGTGCTGAACCGCCTCATGCCCATGACCTACTGCCTCGACCTGGCCAGGGCGGTCGTCTACGCCGGTACGCCGGAGTACGACAAGATCGTGATGTTCAACCCGGCGGTCAACTTCGCCGCCATCGCGGCGCTCACGCTCGTCGGACTTATAGCCGGAACGATGCTCTTCGCGTGGTCGGAAAGAAACAGGTAGGGCGATGCCAAGTTCCATAGCGGAGACGTTCGCCGAATACAGCCGGCTGCTGCTGAATTTCATCCGAGGGCGGGTCAACCGCTTCGAGGACGCGGAAGACATCCTTCAGGATGTCTTCTTTCAGTTCGCCAAGGCGAGCGATATGATCAACCCGATAGAAAATTCGGCGGCGTGGCTCTACCGCGCCGCCAGAAATAAGATCATAGACCACTACAAGAAGAAAAAGGACGAGCCGCTTCCAAGTTATTATGACGACGAAGAGGACGAGTATATTATAGATGAAATAGCCGACATCCTCAACGGCGAGGCGGCCACGCCGGAGACGGCGTACCTTAGATCGCTGATCCTTGAGGAAATCAGCGCCGCGTTGAATGAATTGCCGCCCGAACAGCGGACGGTTTTTGTGCAAACGGAGATAGACGGCCTGCCGGTAAAGGAAGTCGCCGAAAAGACCGGCGCCCCGGTCAATACCGTCCTCTCAAGGAAACGCTACGCAGTACTATTCCTGCGGGAACGCCTGAAGAAACTCTACGACGAGGTTATGACGGGCGGGTAAGAAAGGACTATGGCCGGTCCCTGGATTGCTTCGCTACGCTCGCAATGACGGTCATTGGCTTCGCCGAGATAACCAAGTTGGCTTCACCGAGATAACCAAGTTGCGAGGAGTGAAACGACGAAGCAATCCAGAATATTGACCTTGAAATATCCGCCTTAATTCTTGATGGTCTAAAAAAAATTGTAAAATTTTTGTATACTGCCGCTTTATTATATATATTATAAGATATCGTACCGGCGGCGGGGGCCGTTAACCACCTCCCGACCGCCCGAAAATTCAAAAAAAACACTACGAAACTACCGAATTTAAGGAGGGGTGTCTTTATGAAAACCGCCAAAATCCGCTTCAAAAAGGGATTATTGTTCGCAACCGCCTTAACGTGCTTGGCGCTCGCCGTCGCCGCGCCGGCGCAGGTGTCGGGCTACAAGGACGGGTACTGCGAGCTGCGGCTCACCGGGTGCCCGCAGGACTACGACTCCGTGGCGCTCTCCGTGCCGCTCAACGTGGTGGCGCTGTCCACGCACGTAAGGGCTTGCGGGAGGCAGGACGAAATCGCTACTATAGAAGGGCCGGCGGTTATGTTCGTCATTGACCACTCTTCCAGTATGGATCAAAACAACGTGAACAACGACGCCAACGGAAACCGCTTCAGGGTAACGCGCGCGCTGATAGACTCGATCTATGCCAAGGCCCCTAACGCTGAGGTTGGTGTAGTGCTTTTTGCGAACGGGCTTGTGTTCAACGTCGATAGAGACGCAAATCTAGTGCTTTTCCAAGGAACCATAAATCCCAAAGCCCCGCCGGGTTTGAGCAATCAAGCGTACATGCCCCTATTGCAGCTCGACCAACCGGCGAAAACCGGCGGTACCAGCCCGTTCTATTCCGGGGCGGCGGTCCCAAAAGCCATAGACGTCTACCGGAGCATGTTCACCACGCCGGCCAACGTAAACCAGAAATCCTCAATCACCGGGGGACCCATCACCCAGTCCGGCACCGATATCTCAATAGCGTTTGAGGCGGCGTTGGAGGCGTTCAAGACCACAAAGAAACCTAAGGCGAACCAATACATTATATTCCTTTCGGACGGCGCGCCGGGCCTCAGATCTACCGCTGTGACAGGTCAACGCGACAGCGTCGGCTGTCCGGACACGCTCGGCACGCCGTCGCAGTACAACCCCCGTTGCGCGTTGCTAAACCGCTTTTCCACAGAAACCAACGGCGTTCCCACAACATACACGGTATTCCTCCAACTCGGCGCAACCGCTAATTCCACACCGCCGTCGATCATACAGACTATGACCGAGAACGTCAAAAAGAACGGCTATTCCGCGACCAACCCGAATAGCAACGCTTGGGCGCTGGAATCGAACTTCAACAATCTCCTGAACCTGATGATGAAGGAAATTATAAGCCCGATGCTCAAAAAAGCCGACGCCAGCGCCAAGAGCATAGTAATCTCCAGCTCCAGCGTAAGCGGCGTCTTCGACTCCACCGGCACAATGGACGGCAACTTCAACTTCAAGAGGCAGCTGCCCTTAGACACCGCCGAGATCACGACGGTCAAAATGGGTATCAGATACGATGTTCAAATCGACTCCATAACAAGCGCGGGCGATACCATCAAGCACACCGTGCCCGACTCGCTCTTCAACTACACCTTCAGCGTCCGCCGATCCGCGAACCCGCCGGGAAACTGGCTCGCATCGCAGAACTTAGACACCGAATGCAAGAACGCGCCCTCGCTCGACCTACGCTTCGACGGCAAGACCCTCGTCGGCAAAGAGGTCAAGGGCAACATGGATGTGCTGCAGATAGTCTTTGACAATACGGGCGGGCTGTTTACCTATAATACGGTTAAAATTCAGGTGCTCAACGCCGACGGCAGCGTGTCGGATTTGGAAGAATTCACGCTGACCAAGGGGAACGACGGAAAGTGGACCTACCAGTTCCCGCGCACCGTAAGCGAGACCGCCTCTAAGGGCGACGGCAAACTGCAGCACACCGCGCAGGACAGCATTATCCTCGTCTTCCGCAACCCGGACGTCCCGCTCGACACCATACGCGTCGCGGTGCCGTACGTCTCCAACGACATGGCTTTCCACAAAGTCCCGGGGGCTCCGACGGACGCAACCTTGCTGCCCGACAAGATTGACGTTATAGCCGGCGAGACGCTTGACATATACGCCAAACTCTTTGACAACAACCACAATTGGGACGAGGCCATGACTAATAGCGGCAAAATAAAGTGGACGGTCACTCCGGCCATCGTCCTGACGACCGACGGGGCGCACAGCGTGTTCCGCAACGAAACCGCCGGCGGAACCTACACGGTCACAGCGACCTACACGGACGGGCCGCTGGTAATAAAACACGACATCACGATCAGGGTCGTCCCCGGCCCGGCGAAATACCTTGAGGCGGTCACCGACTCGGCCAAGATCAATTACGGCAGATTGGCGGACACCAGCTACCTCAAGCGCAACAAGGAGTACGAATTCAATAAGGATGTGGAGTACGCGGTATTCTACGCGGTGCTGCGCGACGCCTACGGAAACTACATAGGCCTGGCGAGCGGCGCCGATTGGTCGGTTGACCAACCGTCTAAGGCCGACGGCTCTAAGTTCGTCACCGCCGAACCCCGCGGCGACGCGTCCTCAGCCACTGTTTCGCGGCACGGCACGACCTTCGGCAACAATCTATACGTCATAGTGGAGAAGGACGGGCTATCCGACACCGTGCACATAAAGGTGGCCAACCAGCCCACCGCGTCGGTGGGGCCGAACCCGTTCGTTCCCGGTGTGGACATTATATGGGATAACTTTGCCAAAATTACCACTAATCCCAACGACCTCCGAAGGCTCGAGGAGTTATACGGCCCCATAGTGGCAAACTCCAAGAGCGGCAAGGGCGAGGGGCACCCGGAGAACGTCACCGGCGTCCTGGTAGCGGCGACCGCGCAATGGCCGGTCAAGCAAAACGGGGGTAAAGGCGACGTTAGGTACGCGGCGGCCAAGGCGGTAATTTACGACGCCGTCGGCCACATCGTATTCGAAAGCGGCCCCGGAGACATCGTCATCGCCGGTGAAGAGAACGACAACACATTCGGTTTCGTCTGGAGCGGCAAAAACAAAGCCGGTAGAATAGTGGGGCCGGGCACATACCTGATGCGGATGACCGCGACTATGACCAACGGCGAGAAATTCTCGAGTCAGCGGATGGTCGGGGTCACCATAAGAAAATAGGCGGACTTAAGCCTCGGGTTTCGGAGACGGCAGACGGCAATAGCGGTAGCCCGACCGGCGCGGCCGTAAAAAAACGGCGCGCCGTCGGTACCGTCCCGCAATAAAATTTTGTATACCACTATTCCGTAATGTATATTAGTAGGGTGGGGAGAAGCGTTAGCCTCCCTTCCTGTCGCCCAAACGGCGCGACGAAAACACCGTGAGACTGCCCAACAATGGAGGGTGGTTATGAGAACAGCCGACGTCCGCTTCAAAAAGAGTTTGTTGTGCGCCGCCGTTTTACTCTGCCTGACGCTTGCCGTATCCGCATCGGCGCAGGTGGCGGGTCACGCGGAGTACTGCGAGTTACGGCTCACAGGATGTCCGCAGGACTACGACAAGAAAGAACTCACCGTGCCGCTCAACATGGTGGCGCTCTCCACACGTGTTAAGGCTTGCGGGGTGGTGGACACCGCGCAATATTTAGGCGGCGGGCCGCCGTCGATCATGTTCGTGATCGACCATTCGAACAGCATGAGCAGCGACATCGCGCCCAGCTTGGATAACCCGACGCCTCCCAAGGCCACCAACGACCCGGACGGAAGCCGTTTCAAGGTTACGCGGGCGCTTGTCGATACCATCTCCAAGGTCTACCCCGACGCTAAAATAGGAATAGTGGTTTTCGGTACAGGCCTTGTTCTTAACACCGAGTGGGATGAAAACCTTGAACCGTTTAATGGATATGTGTATCCTACGGTGAACCCAGATTTAGGGGAGAAGGTGACCCAGTCGTATCTGCCTCTTCGTTCGCTCAACCATACGGTTAGAAAGGTTCACTCCCAAAGCAACAGCTACGTTTCAGGAGCCGGAGACAATCCCACGTGGCTTAATATAATCCAAGGAATGTTCAATGTGCCTAAGAGCGGGAAATCGACGCTCCGTGACGGAAAGGGCCTTGAGGTCAAGGAAGAGAACGGAACCAACATCTCCATGGCGTTTGAGGCCGCTCTGCAAGCATTTGAAAAAGCGGAAAAAGAATACCATTTAGTAAATATGCCGAAACAGAACCGATACATAATTTTCCTTTCAGACGGCAAACCCTTTGTAGAGAACAGGCACGTGACAAATAATCAATGGCACGACCATTTATACGATTTTCTCAAAGGCAAAAACACGCCCGCCACATATACGGTCTTTTTGTCCTCGGCCGAGGAACCTATACCGTACGAATTATACGACACATTGGATATTATGACGGAGAATATCCGGAGGAACGGGTACTCCATTTCCAATCCGAGAAGCGCTATAAACGCGATGAGCGCGGACTACGGCGGCTTGTTAAAGTACATGATGGATAACATTGTTACCCCTATGCTCTCCAACTCCACCGGCAGCGCCAAGACCATCGTCATCTCCAGCGCCGGCGTTAAGGACTCGACCGGCGCTATGGACGGCGATTTCACTTTCAGCAGGCCGTTGCCAATGGACACCGCCGAGATCACGAATGTCAACATGGGCATCCGCTACGACGTGCAGATCGACTCTACTATAAAGGGGTATGACGGGGCAAGGGACTCCGTCATATTGCGCACCGTGTACGACTCGCTCTTCACCTACTCCTTCACCATACGCCGCTCGGCCGCCACGCTGGGGGAAAATTGGTTATCCGAGCAAGACTTAGGCAAAGAGTGCGGAAGCAAGTCCAGCCTCGACCTCCGCTTCAACGGCGCGAGCCTCGTAGGCAAGGAGATCAAGGGCAACATGGACGTGCTGCAGATAGTCTTCGACAACGAAGGCGGGTTGTTTGAATATGACAGCATAATCGTCCAAGCGTTCAATGCCGACGGCGAGATCGCGGACTTTGAAACCTTCGCTCTGACCAAAGACGCGGACGGAAAATGGAGTTACCAATTCCCGCGCAAAGTCGTAAGCTCGCCGGCTATCCAAGGCGACGGCACGTTGCAGCACTCCGGTCAGGACAGCATCATACTCTTCTTCCGCAATCCGGAAGTCCCGCTCGACACAATACGCATCACTGTGCCGTACCTATCCAACGCTATAGTCTTTTACGACACTCCGGGCGATCCGGCGAACGGAAACAGGCTAAACAGCCACTTGGAGTGGACGGCGGGCGCGGCGCTTGATATTTACGCCGATATCTTCGACTCAGACGGCAATTGGGACCCGGTCATGACCGCGAACATCGACAAGATAGTCTGGACGATCTCGACGGACACAACCGCTCTGACCAATGACGGAGCGCACGGCGTATTTCGCTCCGAAACCGCCGACAGCACCCTCCATACCATAACCGCAACCTACACGGACGGGGCGCTGAAGATAAGCGGTCAGATAACGATAAAGGTCGTTCCCGGCGAAGCGGCTTATATTGAAACGGTCTCCGATTCGACAGAGATCAATCGCGGCAGAGTATCGAACATCGCCTACCTCGCGGGCAATAAGGAATACACCTTCAAGAAGGGTTCGGACCGCGCGGTATTCTACGCGGTGTTGCGCGACGCCTACGGGAACTTTATAAGCATGGCGGACGGCTCCGACTGGACGAGCACGAACACCAACTCCATCACCGTCGAAGCGATTGACGCCGCGGCCTCCGCCGCCGTGTCTAAACACGGTTCAACCTTCGGCAACAACTTGTACGTCATAGTGGAGAAAGACGGGCTTTCCGACACGGTGCACATAACGGTGGTAAGCGAAAGCTTCTCGGCGGTCAGTCCAAACCCGTTCGTCCCGGGCAACAGCTTTATCATGGACAGGTTGGAAAAACTCGACGCCGGCAGAATGTTTGTCCAGCTCTACAGCCCCATAGTCGCACACTCCAAGAGAGGCGGCGGCAACGGAAACGCCTACAACGCCAATGGCGTCCTTATAACGGCGACAGCGCCAAGACCGATAAGGACACAGAACGGCAATAGCGAGGTAATGTACGTAAAGGACGCTAAGGCAATTATTTACGACGCCGTAGGCCGCGTCGTATTCAGGAGCGAATCCGGAGACCTCGTCACTCCGGACGGCAATACCTTCGGCTTCGTTTGGGACGGCAAAAACACGACCGGCAAAACGGTGGGTCCCGGATCATACGCGGTACAGATAACCGCGACTATGACAAACGGAGAAAAGTTCTTTGTACAAAGAATGATCGGGGTTAAATTAGAAAGGTATTAAATTAGAAAGGTAGTGTGTGCTTTACAGTAGACAAAACGTGTTACTCGCCGCCACCTTACTCTGCCTGACACTCGCCGCCTCCGCGTCGGCGCAGGCGGCCGGCTATACGGATTACTGCGAAATACAGCTCGCCGGATGCCCGCAAGACTACAACGGTGATACGCTCGCCGTGCCGCTCAACATAGCGGCGCTCTCCACAAAAATGCGGGCTTGCGGCGTGCAGGACACCGCCCGATACGCGGACGGCGAGGCGCCGGCGATTATGTTCCTAATCGACCACACAAAGAGCATGACCACAACCACCGACGGGAAAGACGGCAGCGACGTATCGGGAAACCGTTTCAGAGTCACGCGGGCCTTTATCGATACGCTCTACAAACACTACCCCAACGCGCAAGTAGGGGTGGCGGTTTTCGGCGAAGGACTTGTGCTTGACCGCACATGGGATCAAAACCTTGTTTTGTTTGACGGAAGAACGTTTTTTAACGACGGCGCGAATCAATCGTACCTGCCTCTAAGACCGCTCAACGCGTCCGCTGCCGGCGGCGGGTACGCTTCCGGCGCCGATCCCAAGTGGCTTAACGTGATTCAAGGTATGTTCGATACGCCGCCCGCCGGTCGATCGACGTTGCGCAATGGAAAAGGCGACGAGGTCGAAGAGGTCAACGGCACAAACATCTCTATCGCGTTCGAAGCCGCCAAAGAAGCGTTCGCAAAGGCAAAAAACTCCACACCCAAACAAAACCAATACATTCTCTTCCTTTCCGACGGCAAACCGGATATATCCTCTCAAAATACATATTGGTATGACAAGCGTTACGATTTTGTCAACGGGAAAGGTACGCCCGCCACATATACGGTCTTCATGAAAACCGCCTTCACCGACCCCGTCCCGGCGGAATTGGAAGAGATGGCGGCGAATATCCGGAAAAACGGTTATTCCATGTCCAACCCGTCAAGCGCTATTTGGGCGATGGATTCGGACTATCGTATTTTGCTGCCCTTTATGATGAAATATATCCTCACCCCAATACTCTACAGTTCCTACGGCGACGCCAAGAGCATAGTCATATCAGGCGCCAGCGTCTCGGACTCCGCTGGCGCCGCGGACGGCAATTTCACCTTCGGCAAGCGGCTGCCCTTAGACACCGCCGAGATCACAAACATCCGCATGGGCATACGCTACGACGTGCGGATAGACACCACAGTGCAGGTGAACGCAGACAACGGCGAAATACGGGATTCCGTCGTCGTGCGTACCGTGTACGACTCGCTCTTCAACTACGCCTTCTCCGTCCGCCGCTCCGCGGACGCGCCGGATAATTGGCTCACAAATCAAAACTTAGACAAAAAATGCGGAAACGGCCCGCGTCTTGACCTGCGCTTCGAAGGAACCAGCCTCATCGGCGGCGAGGTGAGGGGCAACATGGACGTGTTGCAGATAATCTTCGACAACACCGGCGGACTGTTCGACTACGGCGAGGTGATCATCCAAGCGTTCAACGCCGACGGCGGCGTCTCAGAATCGGAAAACTTCACGCTGACCAAAGATTCGGACGGAAAATGGAGTTGCCAATTCCGGCACGAGGTCGGCGACCCCTTAACTGGCGACGGCACGCTGCAGCACTCCGGACAAGACAGCATCATCCTCTTCTTCCGCAACCCAAACGTCCCGCTCGACACCATACGCGTCGCGGTGCCCTATATCTCCAACGCGATACTCTTCTACGACGCTCCGGGCGACCCGGCAAACGCCGTCAGACTGCCAAGATCCATAGAGTTGACAGCAGGCAGGGCGCTTGACATCTACGCCAATATCTTCGACTCCACCGGCAATTGGGACCCGGTAAAGACCGCGGACGCGGACAAGATAACCTGGACTATATCGGCCGACGCAACCGCCCTGACCAAAGACGGGTCGCACGGCGTATTTCGCACCGAGACCGCCGGCATGAGCTACGTCGTCACCGCAACCTACACGGACGGGCCGCTGAAGATAAACGGGCAAATGACGATCAAGGTCATTCCCGGCGAAGCGGTCTACCTTGAAGCGGTCACAGATTCATCCAAGATCAACCGCGGCAGGGTGTCGAACACCGCCTATCTCGCCGGCGATAAGGTGTTCGCCTTCAGGAGCGGCTTAGACCGCACGGTATTCTACGCGGTGCTGCGCGACGCCTACGGAAACTTTATATGCATGGCGGACGGCGCCAATTGGGAGAGTACGAACACTACGTTCATCACCGCCGAAGCGATAGAAGACGCCTCCTCCGCAATAATATGGAAACACGGCTTCACCTTCGCCGGTTACCTATACGTCATAGCGGAAAGGGGCGAACTCTCCGACAAAGTGCGCATAACGGTGGCAAGCGAGAACTTCTCGGCGGCGGGGCCAAACCCCTTCGTCCCCGGCAACAGCCCAATAATGTCTAGGTTGGAAAGGCTCGACGCCGGCAGAATGTTTATCAAGCTCTACAGCCCCATAGTCGCAAACTCCAAGAGCGGCGGCGGCAACGGTAACGCCTACAACGCCGACGGCGTCCTCATAACGGCGACAGCGCCGAAACCGGTCAGGACATTGGGCGGCGGCAACGGAGTAATGTACGTAACGGACGCGAAAGCGATAATTTACGATGCCGTAGGCCGCGTCATATTCAGGAGCGAATCCGGAGACATCGTCACCGCGGACGGCAATACATTCGGCTTCGTCTGGAACGGCAAAAACTTGTCCGGCAAAACGGTAGGCCCAGGATCGTACGCAATGCAAATAACCGCTCTTATGGCCGACGGGAAAAAATTCTTCGCTAAGTTAATGATAGGAGTTAAACGGGAATAGTAGACCGAATATCAAAATCAACGAAGAATAAATATATCCCGGCTGCCCGTCTCCTCAACACGTTTATCGATAATCGACGCCCATTTCGAAAGCGATTGCCTGCCGAAAAAATTTATATGCGTAGGATCCTGAGCGTACCACCATTTGCGGAAGCCGTCCGACGCGTCAACGCCGGAATCGTCGTACAGCCGCGTCCGTAAAATAATCACCCCGCCGTCGTCACGTAACAATCCGACCATCAGCCGCAACTCCCCTACTATGTCCCTGAGATGTTCAACGACTTCGTTTGCAACAATTATGTCGCATTTGTCAACGGCGTCCGGCAGTTGACGCAACTCATCGTACAACGGGTCGTACGGATAACAGTCTATCCCTATTCCCCGCCTCTCGAGCAAACGGCAAAGTACCGCCTCTTTACCGCATCCGAAATCTAGCAGTTTTATCGGATGATTATGACTGTGACTACGCGACATTTCGGACGCCACGCTTACGGCGATGTCGGCGACTTCGGACAGGAAATCGACGTATCCTTGGTTGGATAATGTGTTGTCGTGCAGGGCGTAGCGGGCTATTTCGTCGGCTACGCTTAGGTGATATTGGGCAGGGACGGAGATTAGGCCGCAATCGGGACAGAGGTAGAAAGGGCGCCCGTGCCGCTCGTCTTGGCTGATGAGAGATAGGGCGCCGGAATTGCAGAGGCGGCATGATGCTGATGTTGTCATATTCTTTAAAATCTTTTAAAATCAAAGTCTTTAAAGTCTTTTTTTAGACGGAAGGCTGCGCCTTCCATAGATAGTTCGGGGGCTAAACCCCCGAACTTCAGTCAAAGTCAAAAGAAAAAAAAGCCTTTTTTTTGTGACTTTGACGTTGATTTTGATTGAAAATGCGGGGTTTAGCCCCGCATTTATCTATGAAGCCGAAGGCTTCGTCTAAAAAAGAATTTAAGTTTTTTAAGGCTTCGTCTTAAAAAGATTTAAAAGAATTTGATTTTAAGGCTTTGGGATTTAGTCCTCCCCACCAATTATTGACGCTTTCCCATAAGTATGCTACTAAAGGATCGTCAATTCCCAATGTTCCTTTAAAATTTTTTGACGGATCATTAGACAGGAGTTTGTGAAAATCATCCCCTTTAATTTTATCATTTCCCACGGCGCTAATGCAGACCGCCGCTCTTGCCATATCTCTGCGGAGATTTTGCCAATTGTAACCCTGTTCAAACAGGTGCGCCGCGAATGGGGATAAACCCTTGATATTCTCGTTTAACGAAGGGTTATCCGAAGACGAGGGCTGTTCGCCGTGGAGCGCCGTCGTCCATAAGAATTCTAACGTGTCTTTTACGATATCCTCCACCGAGTGGTTTGTCTCTTGGAGTTCGTTCTCCTGCTTCAAACAACTGCGGAAACTCTCACGCATCTCCCCCACATCGGGCAACGTGGCTGACAGACGGGAGACGTCGTAGACGTGCTTCAGGCGCTGCGCCTCCTTGCCGCGGCCTATCGGAATACCGAGCGTAGCCGGTCCCAGCGTCAGCAGTTTGTCGGAGATGATAGACGACGGCAACGGCAACTCAACCTTCGCGTCCGATACGTAGAGATCGCCGCAACGAACCGGCTTGAACTCCGTCTTGTAGGCGCTGCGACGCATCTGCACGTCGAGCATGATATTGGTATCCGGCGCGTCCGTCACTACGCTGTTGTAATAGAGATAGTAGCTGGAGAGCGGCAGCCAAGGCTTGGTCTTGTGCTGACGGCGCTCCCATCTTGTAAAGACGCCGTACTTCGGCACGATGGCGTCAAGCACCTTCTCAATCTCCTCACGCGTCTTGTCGGAGGCCACGTCAACGTCTATGGAGAACCGCTTGGGCTCGCTGAGTATCAGGAGCAGGGAGTTGCCGCCTTTAAACTGGAACGACAACCCGCCCAGAGAGAGCTCGGCCACAAGTTCCAAGCAGTGTACGGCCTGCTCGGCCAGTTCGTGGGAGGCGTTCAGACGGTGGCTGGAGATATGCTCTTTGGAAAAATGGACTTTGTCGGCGACGGGCATGGGGTTCCTCCTACAATTAAAATCAAATTCTTTAAATTCTTTTTTAGACGGAAGGCTACGCCTTCCATAGATAAATCGGGGGCTAAACCCCCGATTTTCAGTCAAAGTCAAAAGAAAAAAGCCTTTTTTTGTGCCTTTGACGTTGATTTTGACTGAAAATGCGGGGTTTAGCCCCGCATTTATCTATGAAGCCGAAGGCTTCGTCTTAAAAAGATTTTAAGCTTTTTTAAGGCTTCGTCTAAAAAAGATTTATATTTTTTAACGCTTTGTCTTAAAGCGAAGACTCAAATATTACTTCGCGTTGTTGCCCGCCGCCATGATCTGGGCCAAACTGTTCTGCTGCGCTTGGAGCTTGGACATCGCCGTCTCCATTCTCGCGAACATGGCGTAGTAGTTTTGCTCCTGGCGGTACCAGCGCTCCAGCAAGGCGTCTATCTTTTTGTCGTATTCGCCTATCTGCTTCGTCATCGGGTTGTCGGTCTGGGTACGGTCGTTTACCATACCGGCCTGTTTAACCAAAAAGCCCTTCTCACCCCCCACCGAAGTTCCGGCGGCGGCGGTGAAAAGATCATTCAGCCTCTGAGCGATGCCGACCTCTTTGTAGCGCTGGGCGACTTTGGCCGAGTCCTTTTCCGTGGAGGGGATGCTCGACGACTTGGTGAAAAGCGACACTACCTCGTCGAACCTATTCTCAAGCGCGGTTTTGAGCTTGTCCTCGTTTATGACGAGGAGACCGCCGTCCGAGAAGTTGGGGGTTGTGGTGATGCCGATATCGGCCATCGTAATCCCAACGCCCTCCACCTTCTGGTAGATGGCCGAACGCATATCGCTTAGGATCTTGCGTATCGCGGTGTCGTTGTACATAATACCCGCTTTGGCCTTCTCATCGTAGAGCTTCGCCTCCTCCGTCGTCAACGCTTTTCTCTCTTCGTCGGTAAGCGGGGGGTACTCGATCGCCCCGCCCTTGCTCCGGATACGCTTGCTGTTTAGGAGGTCGTTGAGGTGGGTGACGAGGGTGTTGTACTCGTCGATGAAGTTCTTTATGTTGGCCACTATGTCTGCCGTGTTTTTGGAAACTTCGATCTTTATGGACTCGTCAGGCCCCGTAACGATCTTGCCGCCGTTACGCTCGATTATCTTGTTACCGCCGGCATCGAGTTTTGGAACCATGTTTCCGTTTCCGTCGTCTTCCATTTCATAGCTGACGTTGAACGTTTTGTTGAACGTGTACGTCATACCTTCGTAGGTGAAGGTGTTGGACTGACGCATGAATTCTTCGCCGTTGATTACGCCTATGAAGTTTTGAGCCGCGGTACGGACGCCGTCGGCGGCGCCTGCGCCATCAACCAATTTACCGGCATCATCGCCGGTACCTATGCTACCGATTCCTAAACCTACGAAGAACTCCGCAGTTATGCCGTCTATAGACTGAATGGCGTTGGCGGTGCCCTCAGATTTGCTGGACAGCGTAAAGCTGTCGGCGGACGCGCTATAGGAGAGCGTGACGCCGGCACTGGAGTTGTTGATCTTTGACATGACAGTGGCGATCGTGTCTTTATAGGACAACGATATGTTTACGCCGTTGATCTTGATGGTACTCGCCTTCTCATCGTCGGTGCCGGTGAAAAAACCTGTGCCTACAAAATCTTCGAGATTCTTGTTGTTCACTGCGCCGGCAGTGCTGGCGCCGCCGGTGATACCCATTCTCTCGAGAGTATCTTTGGGGAATTGGTCGGAGATGGTAATGTTCGAGCCTTGCATATAGAACTTCAGCTCGCCGTCGGCGGTGGCTTGTACGATGTTTCCGTAACCGGGGGTATTGAATTTGGTTACAATTTCTTTGTTGATAAGATCGGCTAACGCCTCTGCCTGACTGGCGAAGCGTTGATCGTCGTTTTCTGTGTATATCACTCTTTTATTGAAATAATCCTTAATCTTTTCCTGTTGATCAGTATCTGACGAATTAAACGTAGCCCCATTAAGCACTTTAATTTCAATATACGATTGAGTAACCTTTTTATATGTTCCGTCAGTACCGTCATACACGTAGTAATCCTTCCCACCCGGTGTAAAAGTTCCACCGGCAAAATCACCAACAACCGCGTCCTTAGCCTCGTTACTAGTCTTATCCGCAGCGCTGTATAAGTTATGTTCGGGATTTCCCTCACTGTCCATCACCATAAAATACTTTTGAATCTCTAACAACTGATTTCTATCATTTTGCGGATCGAGAGTTGCTCCCCCTAAGATTTTAGTTTCAATAAAGGCCTGATCAATTTTTACATATGCGCCGCTACTATCTTTCGTATAATAAAAATCATCAGGGTTGCTCGATGTAAATAAATCCCCGTTGTAAACGCCGTCAATAAATTTGCCCCATTTCGGGCCACTATAAGAGTTAGATTCCAAACCATGCTCCATCTTGTACATTGAACTCTTCTCAAACGCCTCCATAATCTTCTCTTGGCTCAGCATGATCGTCTTCGACAAACCGTCTATCGACATCGTAAAGTAATGATCCGTCGCCGCTCCGTAAGAGCCGTTACCAAACATTGCTATTCCAAGTTTACTAAAGTCAATCTTATCCGTCTTAATCCCCTTCATCCCCATCTCTTTCCCCGTCCAAGTATCCTTAGTAGCCAACTGCGCCACCCCCTGCACCGTCTGGCTGAAGTTCTTCAGGTCGCCGTTCGCCGTAACGCTCATCAAATCGGACGCGTCAACCGATTTGCCGCCGATCGTCATTGATCCTTTCAGCAAGTAGCTGAACTTGGCGAACGCCGCCGAAGACCTGAAGTTGCTCGCGGGGTTAGCCGTGTTCAGGTTGCTCTTCATGAATCCGCTGAGTTTGCTGATAGTATCCCTATAGCTCTCCTGTTTCCACACCAACAGCTGCTTATCCTGCTTGACTTTGTTAACGCGCATGGTGCTCACCTTACCCAGATTCTGGATAATGGCGTCCGTGTCAAGCCCGCTGGCCATTCCGGTCAGTCTCATCTGCGTCTGCATATCTAAGGCCATAATGCCCCCTTTTTTGGCGGTTTCTTTATTGGGTTTCCATACTACTTATATTATATTATTGTATCGGTAGAATTTCAATATTATTAACAAATTGTCTGAATTAGAATTTCTAGGATTTAAAGGATTTAAGGATTTTAAGTCAAAACCTCAAACCCTCCCCCATTCAGACGGTAAAAAGGGCGGGCTTTACCCCGCCCCGTACAACCACTGCTGCGCCTATCGTTTATGTCAATGTTTCAATCTTTTTAATCCTAATAATCCTTATAATCATACGAATCCTAATTCAGACACTCTTTTAAGCCTTCTGGTCGATAAACAGCCCCGCCAGTTCCCACATCTTGGCGATCATGTCCTGAATCTTCTTGGGCGGGTACTCGGCTATGACCTCGTTCGTCTTGGTGTCCCTGATCTTGTACATTACCACTTTAGTGACGCTGTGTATCTCGCGTTCTATCTGGCGGTCGTAGTTGGCCAGGGATCTGTTGGCCTGTTTGATGGACTCGTCCATTGTCTTTTGGAATTCGGCGTCCTCTCCCCCGGCGGGCGCGCCTTGGGATTTGGGCTGGTTTGCGCCGGAAGTGGACACGAAAGCGTCGGCTTCCTTGACCTGGGGGGCCGGCGCCGCGCCGCCCTCATACGCAACCCTATCTCCGCCGGCATAGACCGGCTCCATCGAAACGGAACTTACACTTGTGAGCGTCATAACAGCCTCCTTTCGCCTTATTGCGCTACCTTACACTACTGTCTATTGTATATTATCGGCTTTTTGTTTTATTGACTTTAAGGTTTTTTTGTTTTTATCGACCTTGCATGAGCGTTACTTTTTTGATTTCGCCCCGTTTTCTATTATATTTAAACCCATGACACAGCCCACCGACACCCCGATCTACGGCATCCACCCTGTGGAGGAGCTTTTGTCCGCCCGCCGCCAGGACGTTGAGCACGTCTACTTCGACAAGGACAAGAGGAGCCAGCCGCTCTTCGAGCTGCTCCGCGTCTGCCGGCGCGAGCGGATGTCCTACAATCTCGTGCCGGAGGCTAAGCTCGACGCCTTGGCCGGGACGCGCCGGCATCAGGGGGTCGTGGCGTTTTGCAGCGTGCGGCCCTACGACGGGGCGGAGGCCATTGACAGTATCGTTCAGGCGAAGCCTGCCCCGCTCTTCGTGGTCGCGGCGTCGATAGAGGATCCGGGGAATTTGGGGGCGATCATCCGCTCCTGCGTCTGCCTAGGCGCCGACGCGCTGTTATTGGAGCGGAAGAACACCGTGCCTTTGAACGCGGCGGTGGCCAAGAGTTCGGCGGGAATGTTCGAGCGTCTGTGCATAGCGAAGCCCAGGAATCTGGAGGGAGTGATAGCCGGATTGGCGAGCGACAGGGAGTTTTCCGTAGTGGGAGCGGCGGTAGAGGGCGGCGTACCGCCTGAGAAGCATGATTTCCGCAAACCGACGGTGCTGATAACCGGCGGCGAGCATCGCGGGATCCCGCCCTACCTGCAAAAGCAGTGCGCCGCGACGGTAACGATCCCCATGACCCCACAGGGTCAGTCGCTGAACGCGTCGGTGGCGGCGGCGGTGCTGCTGTATGAGATTGCGAGACAGAGAAAATGTTTGAACTAAATCTTTTAAAGTCAAATTTTTTTTAAGATTTTAAGGCTTTAAAGATTTTAAAATCCATCTTGACTTCTATAAATAGAGATAGTTACGACTTTCTATATTGTTGAGAGACCGGTCGCTGACCAGACTACTCAACTACTTCAGACACCCACTCCCCGATGTTCTTCTTCTCAAAATCAAAGTTCACACCGACCTTGAAGACCTTTTTTCCGTGACCCGTCCAAGGAACGGCGTACTCCTTGCTGTCGATCTGCGCGAGCGCCGCCTCCGCGGTGCCGTCTAATTTGAACTCAAAGCAGTAAACAAAGCCCCGTGTTTCGACGACCATGTCGATCCGCCCTGTGGCGATCCTTTCCTCCGTACGGCATTCGAGGCCGAGCATCGCGAACATCACGTATACCACAGATTGGAAGAAGTTCTCCCGTTTTTGAAACAAGTCGTATGGGATTTTTGTCATAAACAGCTTTACCGCCTCCATAGCGGCGTCTACGTCGCCGCCGTTTAGCGCCGCCATTAGCTTTTTACATGACGAGTATGACCAGTTTGAAGGAGTCTTCAGACACCGCGTCGCAAGCGATTTTGCAAAGGCGCTACGCACCTCGATATTCGGATAATCAAGCGTGAAACCCTCTTCTTTTTCATCGTAATCTGTTATAGTCAGGTAACCGGTTTGATATAAAAGCGGCGCCGGTTCCATCTCCTCTATGTCGAAGGCATCGAAATCGTCGTACCCTACCTGCATATTGTTTAAGTTTGTGAGGTCAATATTCCGGCTGTTAATCAGGTCTGTCAGGAGGGTCGGCGTACCGCTTCTGTACCAATACGGCCTAAATTTTCCGTTGTTTTCGAAATGATTGAGTATTCCGAATGGATTGTAGACCTTGATCGGGTTCTCGGAGAAGCGGTAGCCGTTGTAGAAGCGGCGCAATTGGTCAATGTATTCCTCGCGGCTGCTCCCCGTACTTTCCAAAACGCCGTTGATCTCCGGCCCGAAATTCGCCTCCAACTCCTCTTGGGTCAGACCGCAGATGTCCGCGTAGCGCGGGTCAAGCGTCAGGTCTGAAAGTTGGTTCAGGGCAGAAAAGACGCTTACTTGGGAGAACTTGCTAATGCCTGTTAGAAGTATGAAACGCAGGTGGGCGTCGCAAGATTTCAGGACGCTGTAGAACCCTCTGAGTTCCTCCCGCAGTTCAATATGGACATCCAGCTTGGTCAGGGTGCCCGTTAGCGGACTGTCGTACTCATCGATAATTACTACGGCCTTTTCGCCGACATTTTGAGAGGCCTTTTCTATAAGATACTTGAATTGGCTGGTCGGTTGATCTGCGCGGTCAAGCGTGACGCCGTACTTTTCCGCCTCCCCCCGCATTTCGGCGTATAGGACGGAACGGAGCGTCTCAACCCCGTTGCCATAATTCCCGGCGCTCAAGTCAAGCCGGATCACCGGATACTTTTTCCACTCCCAGTCGAGACCGTCTATGGCTAACGCCGGCCTCCCCGCGATTTCCCCGAAAAGCTCACGCCGACCCTCGAAGATCGCCCCGAGCGTCGAACATAGCAACGACTTCCCGAAGCGCCTCGGACGCGAGAGGAAGAACGCCTTCCCGGAACCGGTGATAAGCTCGTAAGCGCGGGCGGTCTTGTCCGCATAGACAAAACCCCGCGTCCGAATGTCGGGAAAGTCTTGGATGCCTACGGGCAATAGTCTTTTGGTCATCGCCATGATGGTTATAAATTAGTATCTGCGTGACGCAAAAGGGTGGAAAATCTTGTTTGACGGCCAAAATTCGGCCCTTCGACTGCGGAATTAAGTAATTAATTCCCATCTGTTTTAATAATCCCACTAATCTTAGTCTTATTTCAAATTGAACAGATTGTCAATGCTGTCCGCGACATCGTCCCCCGTAATCCCCTCATGCTCCCGATGTTCGGCCTGCGGCGGCGGTTGCGGCGGTTCGGGTTGGGGCGGCGCCGGCTCCGCGTGTATCGGCGGCATCGGTATCGGCGGCATTTGCACAAACAGCGGCGTTTGTACGGGCGGCAACGTTTGGCCTGCCGCCGCCATTGCGTTTAGGATCGCGTTTCTGTCTATGGAGCTTGTCTCGGTAAATTCGTGGCCGTCGGCGTGTTTGCCCGGCGCTTGCGGGGGCGGGGGCGGCGGAAGCGGCGCTTCCATCGCGGGTATGGGCGTCTTGGGGCCTTCGAACACGTCTCCCATAGAGAATCTGCCGGTCTCCTCGTACTCGGCGGCGTGTGTCTGCGACGCGGGTATTTCGAATTGGGCGAAAGCGGCCTCGAACTCTTCTATGGAGTCGCCGCCTGTCCATCCGGCGTCGCCCGCGCTCGGCGCGGGGGGCGGCGGTACGGCGGGGGCCGGAGGGGCCGACAACTCAAAGGAGTCTTCGCCAATGGGGGCGGCGGGGGCGGGTCCATACGCAAACGAGGCGCCCGCGGCATCCGGGGATTCGCCAAGCACCAGTTCCTCCTCCCTGACGGCGGGAGGCGGCGGTTCGAAGCTATCGGCGGCATCGGCGGCGCTTATAATAGGCGCTGGCGCGGCATGAGGCTGTTCATGCCGATTAACCGTGTCAATAGGGCCGGGCGGCGGGACGTCGACCGGTACCGGTTCAAAATCATCGGACGTATCAACAACTCTCGGCGCCGGCGCGATAGGCGGCTGGAATGTGTCGTCTATGGATTCCATACCGAAAGGCGGCGACGGCGCGGCCGTTTGGGATATTGCGAATAGATTGGTCTCCGGCGGATCGGGCAATTCCATGCCGGCGTCCTGGGTCGGCGCGGCGGGGAGCTGCGGCCCCTCTTGTTTGCGGCGCTCCGGATTGTCTATAACACGCAGATACTCACGGGCCTCCTGCTCGGCGTACTTCACGAAGTAGGCGTCGAGGACATGCATATTGGTCCTGAGCAGGCGCATCACGGCGTTCACACGATCACCCAAACCGCGGCGGAAAGCCTCCGGAGCCATCGCGCCGCTCCTGAAATTCGTCTCGATTGCGTCGGCCTCCGCCAGCGTCTCCCCCACCGAGGCCATGATCTGCTCCGTCTCGGCCTTCAGCGCCTCAACAGCGCGCCGCTTGCCGAAGACGACGAACGCCCACAAGGCGGACGCGGCGACGCCGCCTGCCAAAAAGCCCACCAAAAGCATCACTATGTCCCCGCCCATTTAAATTCCTTTCCTTGGTCGACGACCACACATCAATTAAAATAATAATATACATCAATCCGTAAGAAAATGTCAAAATCTTAAAAATTCTTTCACTCGTCAAAAAAACCGCGCCGCGCCGCGGCGTCGTATACCCTGCGGTACTTTGAAACGACCGCGTCCCACGAGAAATCCCGCAGGCTGTCCATGCAATTCACCATCATCCGCCCGTAACGCGTCTTGTCGGCGAAGATATCCGCCGCCGCCGAAAGCGCGCCGAAGGCCTCCTTGACCATAGATTGGTAGAGCGGCACCCTTATGCGCTGATCCACCGGGACGCCCAAGATGTCGCGCCACCCGGCGCACGCCTGCTCGTCGCTCTCGGCGGTCTCACGGTACAATATACCGGTCGCGTCGCCAACCGAACCGGCGCCGGTCCCGGTCAGCGTCCTGACCTGCACGGTAAGCCCCCCGGTGGCCCGCGCCACAACAGGGGTGCCGTAGATAAACCCTTCCGTCGCCGCGCCGAAAGGCTCGTAAAAGGAGGGCATAAGTAAAAACGAACTCCCCAAAACGGCGGAGATATAGTCGTCCTCCGTTATCCTAAACGGCCATATCACAATATCGCCGGGACGCTCCTGAGCTATCTCCCTGAAAAAGGCAAGCTCCCTGGAGTGGCGCGCGCTCTCGGCGCTGCTGGGACAGAATATCAGAGCGGCTTTGCCGACGGGAAAACACTGAATGGCGTGGAAGATCGCGTCAAAGCCTTTTTGCATTAGATCGAGGCGGCCGGACATGAAGAAAATCGGCCTATTCGTATCGGTACCTGTATTGACATTTGTATTGATATTCGTATTAACATCCGTATCGACTTTTGTACCAACATCCGTATTAATACATCCTTCAGCAGATTTGTCAGCAACAGCTTCTGTAAGTCCCCCGATCACCCCGTCCCTCCCCGCCATAGCCCCTACCGTCCGCAGCATCGCCTCCCTGAACCGCGCCTTTTCGGCAAGCAGTTTGTCGTACACGCCCTGCCGGGCGTGGGAGAGGGCGGTGTAGGTGTAACGCAGGCGGGGCTTGCCGAACATTCCGTTTTCCACGCCTATGGGCGGGTTTGCGGAGAACTCCTTCTGCAGGTGGTTTGTGAAGACGGTGCGTTGCAGCGGGTCGGCTCGCAGTTCTTCCGCGAAAGGGGTGCTGACCGTCGTGAGCGGGCCGTCTAAGAGCGGTATGGCGCACCTCAGCACCGTGTCGCCCAGTATTTTGTCGCCGAAGAATTTTCGTTTTCTGTCCGCGTCTATGCCGCTGTCGAAGGAGTTGTGCAACGTGAGGACGGTCCGGGCGTTTTCGAGCAGGCCTTCCAGCACGGCGAATTTCGAGGTCAGCGCGATGGGCGCGGTCTCCCAGTCGTGCGCGTGGAAGAGCACGCCGCCGCTTATTCCGAGCTTGTTCAGAACGAACGGGGCGGCGGCGCAGAAGGCGAGCGAATCGTCGAGAATCTCGTTGCTGTCGTTGTAGGAGTACGGGTTGAGCGCCGCGGTGAAGCGCCCCTCCACGGCGATGAAGTAAGTCGGCACCTGGGCGCCGCCGTGGCGGTAACAGCTGACCGCGCCCCGGTACGATGAGGCCTGAAACTCTTGTTTGGGGAGGACCGGTTCGAGGGTTCCGTTCGCCAGGGCTTCTTTGACCTTGGGTATATTGGCGTAGAGCGGCGTGAAGACGACCACCTCCTCGCCGGCGCGGTTTAGGCAAACCGGCAGGATCCGCACCACGGCGGCAAGCCCGCCCAGTTGGGCGAAGCTGTTCTCGAAGGTCAAAAAAGCAATCTTGCGGGAATCAGGCTCAAAACCGCGCTCGCGGGCGGTGAGCGATTCGAACCCCGCCCGCCCGAAAACCGCCAAAAAACCGCGAGACAAGGGTTGCCAAGCGTCAACCTTAGTCGTAAATTGCGCGTCCCGTGCGGTGTATCGGTATGGGCGTTTAGTTTTCACGGTATAAATATACATTATGGGTTGACGTTACATGGTCGTTACGGCGCAAATCGTCCGGATTAATAAATAAGCCGCCATGCCGCTTTGCTCACCCGATCAAGACTGTCATTGCGGGCGAAGCGAAGCAATCCAATCTGATTCCGAACATCTACCCCCCGAAATTTCGCCGGAAACGCGGTTTTTGAAAAAAAAATAAAAAAAATAAAAAAAAGACTTGCATTAATAAAAAAAATGTAGTATATTTGTAAAGCTACGGCAGATATGCCTGCGAGCACGGTTCAGTAAACTGCGTAACAAGAGTCACGTAAGTACGTACCAAACAGAGTAAAAAACATCCGCTCTTTGAAAACATCGATGTGTGATACGGGTTCTCAGAACATTTTTTTGAGTAATTCCGGGCAGTTGTCGTCATTCTATATATATAGGATGCAGACAGATGTCTGAAAAGTCAGTAATCAATTAAGAGCTAAATCAACTCTTATTAACGGAGAGTTTGATCCTGGCTCAGAACGAACGCTGGCGGCGTGCCTAATACATGCAAGTCGTGCGTGATCTAGGGGCAACTCTAGTGAAAGCGGCGAACGGGTGAGTAACACGTAAACAATCT
>Ga0268262_10002230_pt1 | contig 22738 bp, 25 predicted proteins | sample TergutNc150P3_FD_190354 | JGI IMG/M metagenome (GOLD analysis project Ga0268262, IMG submission 190354) | Nasutitermes corniger P3 segment gut microbial community from laboratory colony in Florida, USA - Nc150 P3 (SPAdes) (version 2) | ecosystem: Host-associated > Arthropoda: Insects >...
GCCGACAATTTTACCGCTGCGGTAATCCTGAAACGTCGTTACCCAAGGGCGGATAAGTTTGCCGTGGTAAAGCACAACGCAGTCAAGCACATGGTGATCGGATACGACCAAATCAAGCGATCTGTATTTGTTGATATTCTGTTCCACATACGGCAGATACAAATCATCAAAACGCTTTTTACCGAGACGGAACAAATCACGCTCCGCAGGCGGTATGCTCTGCAAGAACCGCGCCGCCGTTTGATAGGTACAGCGTGAATGAGGATAGGCATGAAGCATATTACGCCATGCGTGGGACATTGTAGGGCGAGTATTCACAAGCCAGAATTTTTTTAACAGACTCCGTTCAATATCGCTTAGTGTAACACCTGCGCCGCTTTTCTTTATCCCGTAACGAGGAGCGAGTGCAGCCAGAGCCTGCGTCCCGACTCCTCCGGCTTCCTTCTGTTCCTTCAGCCAGCGGTACAACGTCCGCGCTGAAACATTGCCAAGCTCTTTTTGAAGATGCGCCCCGAACTGTCCGCAATTATACGCGTCAACAAAGTCGGTGATATTCAGTCCGCTTTGATGGTACTCGTAGATCAGGGCGCTTCGGTTTTGCGCCGCTTCCCTCGCTTTGTCCGTCAACTGTGAAAGACCGCCTTCGCCTGTACCGTCAACCGCTTGTGTTTCTCTTTCCGCCAGCGCAAGCTGTACTCCTGCCGGCAGACGGTTTTTAAGAAACACAAGACCGCCTTTTCGCATAACGCACGGCCAGCCCTCAACTCGAGCGCGTTTCATTGTCTCTTTGCGGCTTAACAGGAGAGCTGACGCTATTGCCGATGTTTTGATATAGCCTGTCATGACGCCTTCTCCTTTGCCTTGGCTTCCGCCTGACGCATCTTTTTGATTTCGGCGCCTGTGCGGCTCGGGAAAAGAGAATCTACAGGCTTGCCGAGAAAATCTGCGATGCGTTGTTCTGTTTTTTCTGACCGTCGTCGTCCATTGATTATTTGGGAAATAATTGCTCTTTGGATTTTTGTTTTTCTCGCTAAATCACTGATGGTCATATCTTGTTCTGCCAAAGCAACCATGACATTACGACGACGTTCATGATCCAGAGGATAAGGACGACTACCCAATCCTGATACTTCTCGCAAGATACTCATATATCCTCCTTTGCGCCGTCATTGCAAATGGCAATTGACAGACGCGTATTATTGCGCTATTCTTTTAGCAAGGTCAGTGCAAATTCATCGCTGACCTTCATGTGTAGCCTGACCGGGTAAACGTTGTTTATTCGGTCAGGTTTTTTTTGTTTAAAAGCACAGACTCTTTTTCCTTAGCTACCGCACGGATCATGGAGCCGCATATTTACCTCCTTATCCTGACAAAGGACAGATTATAAAAACCCTCCCTTCGTGGTATGATTGAGTTACCACACTTAAACACAGCCACAAAAGGAGGGCGAAGAGACATGGATAAAATAATTGAATTATTTAAAAACTCCGGTTTTACAGCAGTAATTGTTTCTATTATTACAGTGCTTGTTACTAGTTTTTTTAATTTGTATATCCACAAACGCCGTGAACGCCAACAGCTAATTGATCAACTTCTCCCAGAACGAATGAAAGCTTATGGAACTATTTTAAGAGTTATTGCTATAATTTGCGAGAAAATCCCATATTTAATAATGAAACCAGAAACAGAAAGAATTAAAGAAGTATTACAATATTCAAAAAAATTTCATTCCCTATATTTGCGTAATATGCTTTGGTTAGAACGCAGTGTTAGTGATCTTTGTCAATCAATTGATAATATGTTGGTAAAAACTTGTCTTTCTAATGACCTTAAAACATCGAAGAAAGAAATGTCTAACGAAGAATATTTTGTTTTTCTTACTAAACTTTCACAGCTTTGTGGCTTAGTTCATAACCGAATAAAAAAAGGTTCTGGTATATATCTTCTTGACAAGATGCTTTCAGAGTTGGAAGGCAAACCTAAAAATGCCAAAAAAAACAATCGTCTATTTTGTTAAGAATATAGGCGATAAAAAAACCAATCCCACTACCTACTGCAATATAACCCATCAGCATAAGAAACATCAGAAGTGGATTGTTTAACCCTTGATATATAGAATCAAGCCACATGAATAATTCATACATAAACACCTCCTTAAAATTTTGCCGGACTTTCCCGGCAGTCAGTACGATTCGGTCTTCTTGTACATTGGCGTCTCGATATAGTCCGCCACCCTGTCTGTAATGCTGATCTGATAGGTCTTACAGACAAAATCCTATCAGGACTGGAATCGGCGGGAGTTGAACCCACAGGACAGCGGATAAAACCTGCAAGGATTTAAAAACGCTGTCCGTCCATATACGACTCCAAGGCCTGAGGCTTACGCCTCGGCTCAATCTCGTAATTGTTGATTTTGGACGCAAGGTTTACGATTCCCGCGTTCAGGGTCAAATGCAGAGGACGGCGCGCATCCGCGCCGTTGCCCCTACTCCCCGCTGTCAAAGAACACTCCGAAAACTCGACATTTTGTCGGTTTTGTGCGATACTAAATTGGTAACGAACTGTTACCACGTTTTGCATACTGTGTAAAAATTGGTAACGAATTGTTACCATGTTTTACCCTGTGGTCAAAATACGGTAACAAAATGTTACCTTTTAGTAATATATATTATCTATCGGTAATATTGTCAAGTGCAATTTAATTATTTTTTAAAAATATTTTACCCATAGGTAAAATAAGTCGATAAAAGGGTATAAATGGATATAGGAGAAAGACTAAAAAAGGCTAGGCAATCTCTTGGATTAAGCCAAATAGAAATAGCCGAAGTTTTAGGTTTTCAATCGAATTTTCTCAGCAATATTGAGAGAGGAGCCAAAAAACCTCCAAAAAAGCTCATTGAGTTACTATCTTCACGTTATAAAATAAATGCAAATTGGTTACTTACTGGTGAAGGTGATATGGTTATTGAAAATGCAAATACCACAAAAACTACACCCATAGTCAAAGAGATGAAGAATTTGATTGAAGAAGTAACATCTCAAAAATTTTCAGATATAGAATCCCGACTAACGAAAATTGAAAACCTGCTCAAACAAGATAGAAATATATTTGCAACTAGCCCAAAAAATGAATATTTGTACGTGGCGGAACCCAAAGCAGTATACGCTCCAACAGCATACGGCGAAGAAAAAAAGGAAAAAATCCCCTATGTTTGGGACATAGCCGCAGGTCCGCCAATAACACAGAGCGACGATCCGGGGGAAACTGTTTCAGTGCCTTCACGCCTGATCAAGAAGGGCGAAAGGTATTATGCGGCGAGTATCCGCGGCGGCTCAATGGCTGAGGCTGGGATCAGGGACGGCGATATGGTACTTATCCGTTGTGTAGACGTACCGGAAGATGGTGCGATCCAAGTAGTCCGTTATAAAGACAAATCGACTCTTAAACGTCTGCATAAAACCGATAAAGGCTGGGAACTGCATTACGAAGACGGCAGTGGCAAAGTAATTAAAGGAGATTCCGCTGATTACGAAGTGCAAGGAGAATTTATTGCGGTATTGCCTATGACCGCTAATTTAAAGGATGGTATTTAAGGAGATAAATTATGAAACCTTATGAATTTGTTATTTTAATACTTTTTTTGGGCGGAATAGTAGCATTCTTTTTTATTAATTTAAAAAGATGGAACAAACAAAAGGAAAGGAGAAATGTAATGTCCAGATTTGAAGATGCTGAGTATCACCTAAAAAGCGCAAGATCATCAGAAAAACGCGGTGACTACCTTGGGGCAAGAATGGGGTATTTAAAATGTGTGGAATCCTATAAACAAGCAGGAGCAACATCGGAACTTGAGCAAGCTTCAAAGGAATACGAGTCCTTTGTTCAGCGAGACCCAATATTTAAAAAACTATTTACGGCTCTTAATGCGGGAATAAAAGAAAATCCTGGAATTCTCCAATCAGAGATTACGGGAAAATTTGAGGCAATGAATTGGGGGCAGTTATACAACTATGATCGTCCAATAGCAAAAGATGACGTGTATTATGCCCTCTATTTTGCTGACAAATTTGGATACATCACCAGAAAAAAGAAGGGACGCTCTTATGAATTGTTTTCAAACGATGGTTAAGAATAAACAGGAAAAAAATCATAGAGATATCAACAAATTTCAAAATCCTCAAAAAAGCCCATAAACCGCCCAAATCAGCCCTAGGCGTGTGTTTTCCCGATAATTGGAAAACGGCCGTTTCAAGCCGTTAAAATTTCGTTCTAAAGGGGGTGTTTTTTCGAGGGCTGGGAGGGGAAATTTCGGGATATTTCCGAATTTTAGTATTATTTGATGTTTTTTGTTGTCAAAAAGGTACTATTTATAGTAAAATGGATTACTATATAAGTTACAGGGAAGGTTAAGTGGCACGGCATAAGCTTACAGAACTGGAAATGGACTTTAAACTTGCTCAAACATCCCTAATATGGCGGAATATTGTAAAAATATTTGCCGGGATACTTAGGTATGGATGTATTGCATTTTGCGCATACCATTTTTTTGCCGCAGTTAGGTTTTTTGCCGGTAAGGAAACTGATGCTAATATTTTACTTGATATCATTACGAGTACGAGAATTGATAAATGGATAGGGTATGTTTTTGGGTTGTTGGGACTTATATATGGAGCAATAAGGAACGGACAGTTGAAGAGGACAAGAAGAGCGCATTCGGAACATATTAGGGAATTGGAGAAAAGAATTGACCCGGAAAGGCAAAAAAGCCGATTAAATCAATATGGAGAAACACATGATGATGATAAATAGTATTATGTCTATCCCGTTACTTATTGGCGTTCTTTATGTATTGTTTTTCCTTTACAGGAAGGTTCGTATTGATTTATTCAGGGATAGGGTTTTCAAGATCCGTCGCGCTTTATTTTTAATAGCGGCGGATAATCCTAATGAATTCTTTAAAAACAACTCTTCATATCGTTATTTTGAGAGAATTCTTAATGAAACTCTCAGCTATACGGAGGATTTCTCTTTATTTAGCTCAGTTATTGAGGCAACTATCCGCTATGATTATGCAAAAAAACAAAAAATAGAATCATTTGATTATAATTATGTAAAAGAAGAATATTTAAACAAGATTAAATCTTCCGAAACGCGAAAAGAAGTATCAAAATTACTAGATGAATTCCAAATAGGTTTTTCTTTGTTTTTAATGACAAGGACATTTTTAGGTACGGTAGCGTTTATATGTTCTGCTGTTTTATTGATCGGCTACTTTTTGATAAAAATGTTTATTGAAAGAAGAAAGGAAGATTTGGAAAGACTAATTATTGATTATACATCTAATAGAATGATGAGTAATGCGAAGTTTGCTTATGTAGCATCAATGTTTTAATTATTGGCAACCCTTCTTCAAACAAATTAGCTCCTTTTATCCCATTTAGAGTAACAGTCTCTTTACGCCTTTATCCTGAAAGGCATGAAAATAAGAAAAAGAGAAATCGCGAAGGTAGGCATATTCGGTTCTAAAGACAATCCGCAGATTGTCAACGAAAAAGACCTGAAAGAAATCGCCGAAACATTTGCGGAAATCAAAAAAGCCCCGGTATCACTTAGCGGACATTATCCCGATCCCTCATCTCCCCGGCTGGGTAATGTGGTAGGCGTCACTTATGACGACAAAACGCAAACCCTCACAGGCGAGATAGAGGAAGAAGACGCTCTCGCCGAATCCGTAGACGCTGGGTATTATCCCGACGTTTCAATCGGCGCGCGCCAGCGTGCCAGTGACGGAAAAATGTATCTGCATCATTTAGCGTATCTGGGCGAAGAACCTCCGGCTATTAAAGACCTCGTTAAAGAAATTAAAGACGATCTCGGCATAGCCGCTGGAGACGCCGCCGATTGCCGCATCCTTCCCTCACCATCGGAGAAACAATTTTACCTCTCCGATGTTCCCCCCGAAAAAAAACAAAACATAGAAAAGGAGTCCACCCCCAAATCCGGTGCGGAGCAGCCTTCGAGTCCAGAAGGCAGTTCCGGGACCGCCGGAGGCGGGGCAGATTCCGCAAATCAAGTCAAGGAGGTCTGTACAATGACAGACGAAGAAGCGCAAAAACTGCGCGAAGAAAACGAGCGGCTTAAAAAAGAGAACGATCAAAAGGCTATTGCTCTTTCCGACGCTGAAAAGCAAAAGAAGGAAGCGGACAGAAATCGACTCAAAGCCGAAATGGACAGCAAAGGTGTACCGCAAGCCATACGCGAGAAGGCGCTCCGCCTTTGCGACGCGATTGACAACGGAAAAACAATCGAGCTGTCCGACACAGAGGCACCGGAAGGGAAACGCAGTGTTTCCGCCGCCGACTGCCTCATCGAGATTATCACCTCTTTTCCAAAACCGGTAGAGACGGGGGTAATGAACCTGAGCGACGGCGATAACGCCGCATCCGCGGAAAATTCCAAGCGGATCAATTTTAACAACATTTAAGGGGGCGGTTAATGTTTTTATTAAAAACACTTTTATGCTCCATTGTAAATGGAGTAACCACAACAGCGGTAATTAACCCGCGTACTGCCGCCGATAGAAGGCATCCGCCTTTTATCACAAGCTTTTCACTTCCAGCAGAGCATATCGCTTGGCCTGAAGGAACGCTCTTAATTGCCGGGAATACCGCCGGAAGCGCTAAAGCCGCCGCGCCGACTGATACCAACATTATCGGTGTACTGGATAAGCGCGTGGATAAAGACGAGCAATCGGGCAATGTGATACGTCACGGTTCAGTTCCGGTTGAAATTCTAAAGTGCGAAGATGCTGGCGAGATTGTCGACGCCACGCAGGAGCAAATTACCGCCTTATTTGGCATCGGCATTTACGTGTAACAGGAGGCACGTTTTTATGTGGGATTTTTTAAAGAAATTTTTTACTTTCAGCATGTTTGTCAATACGATTAACAGGCTGCCGCCGCTTCGCACTTTCATCATGGATTTGATTTATCCGGAATCTGTACGGTTTAACCACCCAAAAGACAAATTGGCTCACGCCGATCTTGGTCTGCCGGAAAAAAACATTCCTTTGATAACAAGGGGATCATCATCTTATGCAGTGCCTCTGAATCAGACGGCGTTAAAGTTAATCGATCCGGCGAACATTACACCGTCGCTTGTTTTAAACGCAAATGAGATTAACACAATGCGCTCACTCGGTTTGGAACAGCAACAGCAGTTGGTAGATAGGAATATCGACAAACTTCGCAAGATTGTTCGTAAGACAACCGAAGCGATGGCGATCCAGTCTATTACCGGAAAAATCGAGTACGACATCCGCAATGCCGACGGCACAATGGATGTATACAAGGTCGATTTCGGCACACCGAGAACTGTTCCTATCGTAAAGAAATGGAATGCTGCCGGCACAAATGTTGGCGACATTACCGCGTCAGTGGGTCAAATTCTTGACAGTCTTGGCGAAACGTCAGATGGGTCGGACATCGTTTATCTTTGTGGATACGACGTTTACTCCGCGCTTGTGGCGAAGTCAGGCGAACAAAAAAACAGCGATTTAATCAAAGTTTTTGAAAATCATGTTCAGATAGGAACCGCAAAGTTCATTATCTGCTCCGCGAAGTATTTCAGCTATAAAAACAAGACAACCGTGAAAGCGATTCCAGCGAAATCAGTCGTTGTTATAGCGAAAGATGATGCCTTCAGCTTAGCGTACTGCGCGCTTGATTCGGCTGACGCAAATTTCGCATCACTTGCGTTTTATATAAATGCGGTGAAACAAGATGATCCCGAAGCCATGAAGCTTATCGGGCAGTCAAGACCGATGCCGATTCCAAACGTGGACGCGATCAGAATCGCACAGGTATTGGAATAATCATGGACGAGCTGGGCATTACGGATATACCCGTAGAGAAACCGCAAGCCGCCGCAGCCTTCGCCCCTTTGGGGGAACCGGTAACGCCGGAAGAAGTAGCGCAGCGTCTTTCGCAGAATCTCTATGCCCAGCTTGCCGACGGCTCGGACGATACAGTCCGTGACGCGATAACAAGGGCTCAAGTTTATGTCGGTTCGGTTTTGCGGCGTCTTCGTGTCCCATTTAATCTTGATGATAAGGTTGTGCGTGAAGTTGTGCTAATACACACAGTGTACGAACTGCACATAGCGCTGGGACATGAAGAAGCCGGCAAGGAGTACCGCGTTAAGGCGAGGGATATTATCCTTGCCGCTTGGGGAAATTTTCCCGACAGCGATACCGCTCCGGAAAAAGGCTCCGCCGCCGCGGTGGCGGTTCCGCCGAAACGCAAAGGGGCTTGGTGATGGGCGTTTTAGAAACGTTAGACAATCTTGCCATTTCACTTAAAACGCCGTCCAAACTTGGAACAATCGGCGGTATGGCAGCGGAGATGATTAGAGGTCATATCCAGTCTGGACAAGGCTTCGATCCTCTATCCCCAGCAACCGCGGCGTACCGAGGACCGGGACGGCCGTTACAGGATACCGGTAGTTTACGCGATTCAATCACGTTCAAAGTTCTTGATGGCAAAACAGTCAGCGTAGGCACAAATAAACCTTACGCGGCGATACAGAATAACGGCGGAGTTATCAACGCAAAGAAAAACTGGCTGTGGATACCTGCCGCCGGAACAAGGCAATTACAACATCGTTACGGCTACAGTGTTACGGATGTGTTGAACGGATTAAAAGCGGAGGGATATTCCATATTCCGCAAAGGGCGGACGATGTGCTACCGCGAAAAACGGAAAAAGCGGAATGAAGAAGGAAATCTTCAAAATGTTGATCATGTTATTTTTTACTTAAAAAAATCCGTAGAGATTCCGGCGCGGAGATTTTTTTATCTTACTGATAAAGAAATGGGCTTATTGATGCGGGAGGTTGGAAATGCGCTTGAACAGCTTTGACACGTTGAACGCTTTTGCGAAACAACTGGAACGGCATATCGGAGGCGAAGGGTTTCACACAAAAGTCGTAGTAACGCCGTCATCGGTGAACGAGAAAGGCGTGGTCATCAAAGTAAGTCTGCTAAAAACTTTTATCCAGCCTGAACCGCCTGCGGGGCGGTTTACCCGCACACTGCGTGTACGCGTATCTGTTTCTGGAGCAGTTGAAAGTATGACAGGTCTTAAACAGGCTACTGAAGCTATAGAAGCCGTTGATGATTATTTATTATCAACTAATTTGCGTCTTGAATCAGAAGACGGATCGGGTCTTCCAAACAGCCGAATACTCCAGAAGTTAAACCAAGAGGACAGCTTTGTTGACAGTCCCGATTCAATAACAGTACAGGATGTACAGGACGACAGGATCGTCATAATAACAATACCTACAGGAGGAAATTGATGGGTATTCACAAAACCAATTATAAGACCGAGAACGGGAAAACCCGAAAGGTCAAACAAGCCGCAAAGCCAGCGGAGAAAACCGGAGCGCCGAACGGATCCGGCGCAAAACCAAAGGAGTAAAACATGGATGGAAAAAAAGTACTTATCGGCGATGACAGCATGATCTTCACCGGCGATCTTGAAAATACCGAGTATACCGGCGATGGAGATAAAACTATCACGGAGCTTACCGGAAAACAGATTGATACAGATGTAAAACGTATAATGTGCGTTATTACAGCGATCGGAAAAGATGAAAATTCAATTTTCCCGGAAGGGCTTATTGTCGGAGATTTGTTTCCGGCTTTGGGAAATGAAGTTCCATCGGCAGGTGACAAATTCCGTATACTCGGACTTGCTCATATAGCGGACGCATCCAGTTGGAGTCTCTCGATTACGCAGGGAGAGATTGACGTTACCCGTCTAAACGACAAATTCCGCAAATACAGGCTTGGAAAAAAAGACGCCCAGCTTTCGCTTTCGTCAATATTTACAGTAGGCGACTCCGACAAATCAGGCGGAGTTATTAACCGCAACATGAAACTTGTCAGGCAAGATGCGGAGGGAAACTACACCGTCAGCGACGAAGCCAACCGTGCGTTGTACATGCTTGGGTTTGTCAATAAAGCCGCATTACCCGAAGAGACGGACGATTTTGTATTCTGCAAAATATATCTGTATAACGCAAGGCTCGGCGGACAATCCGGCAGCGCACAGTCTTATGACGCATCCGGTCGGCTCACGGATATGGATCCCGTGTTTTATTCGCTGGAAGCGCAATCAGCGTAAGGAGGGTTTTTTATGCATCTTGAGATATCCCAAGAAAGGGTATTTGTTCCTGAATTTAACGGCAATAAAGAGCAACCTTCAACAGATCAAATAACGGTGCGGTACAAAATGCCGACAATAGCCGTTAAAAATCGTTGTCGAAAAAAACCGCAAGCCAAAGGTATTGCGTCATCAAACGGAAGTATTGAACACATGGAAATTTCTTTAGAAAAAGACGATACGTCTACAGTAAAGGAAATGCTTGTTTCTATTTCCGGTTGTTCTTATAGCGATAAGGACGGCAAAAATACTTTAATAACAAACGCGCAGGATTTATTTAACGCTCCTGTCCAGTTTGAGCCTTTGCTTAAAGAAATCGTTGCCGAATTTGACAAGGTTCTTGATCATTCGGGGATAGAAGAAAAAAACTGAGAATTGCTTACCGGATCTGGCGTGCCGGTAAGCATAAAGCAAGAATACTTCCGGGGCGTAATCCGCTCTGGAATACTCGTGTAAAGGATGAGTGCGGTAAGGATGTATTTATTCATGTCCAAGACGCGGAAAAATATATCACCGAAGAATTCTACGCTGCGCTGAATGTTTTTGTTTTTAGTGAAAATATGGGCTGTCTGCCGTTCGCCGGCGGATGGGCGGAGCAGCCGGAATGGATAACGCACGCTATTTCTACACTGAAAGTCGAGCGTTTTAAGACAGACGAAGAAGAGAGCGAAAAAAAACGGCAGGAACAAGAGGGTGTAAAAAAACATGGACGATAGCAAGACACTTGAACTACAAATCCGCATCGCCGCCCAAGAAGCCGTCAGTGCTATATCCTCACTGAAAGCCGAAATTAAAAACCTCTCATCTGAAGCAAAGAAATTCTCCGAAACCGATGGCGCGGCTCTTGAAGAATCGTTTAAGGATGCGGAAGCCGCAGCCAAAGATTCAGTTACAAGCATAGGCGAAATTAAAAAAGCCATAGGCAGCCTAACCGAAGTCGTTGCAGCAACAAAGGCGCTTTCGTTTATTAAAGATTTAGGCGTATTCGCTCTTAAAACCGCCGACAGTTTTCAAACGGCAAAAAACCAGTTCGGTACTTTGTTAGGCGATATGGAAGCCGGAGCCGGATTATTCAACGAGATAAAAGCCTTTAACGATGTTACGCCCTTTGATCTTGATACGCTTACACAAGCGACAAATGTACTAATCTCCGCTAAAGTTCCATTAGAGGATTTGCAAAATCAGCTTACCAAGTTTGGCGACTTGTCACAGGGCAATTCCCAAAAAATGACAAGTTACGTGAACGCATTTAGTCAGGCAGCCGCCAAAGGCAAAGCCGACATGCAGGTACTCAATACCTATTTACATCAAGGCGTTCCGATACTAGACGCTCTCGCGAATAATTTCGGCAAGACAACAGCGGAAATAGTGCAAATGTCCAGCGAGGGGAAAATAAGCTTCGCCGATTTTTCAAAAGCGCTTGAAGATTTGACCGCCGAAGGCGGACAATATTTCGGCGGTATGGAATTGGCGTCAAAGAGCCTAGCCGCGATGCAGGAAGGATTGAGCGAATCCGTAAAGACATTGGGCGCCTCGTTTGGAGAAATGTTACTGCCAATGGCGGTTGCCGTTGTAAGCGCATTAACAGAAATTACAAACGCAATAAACGAAAGCCCTATTTTAAAAGGACTTTTTGCCGGCGCGCTTGTTGCTCTGGCAGGATATTTAACCGCTATGGCCGTTAAAGCCGGTATTGCTTTCGCACAGCAAATGGCTCTTAATTTTGCAATCGGCGCGGTAAATCCTGTTGTGCTTGCGGCGACTATTGCCGTTGCCGGAATTGCCGCGGCGTATGTAGCGCAAGCCGCTAGTATGCAGAAAGCTAAAAAGGAATCGGAAGATTTCAGCCTTGCGTTAAGAAAACAATCAAAAGCATTAAACGACGCAGCCGGAGCCGCCAGAGATTACGCTGAAGCATTTAAAGGCATGACAGGCGAACAAGCCGCTATGAGCCTGCGAGATGCTGAACAAAGAGTGAGTTTACTTATCGGAACAATACGAGATGGAGAGCAAGAGATAGAGCGGTTAAAAGAAAAATGGGACGAATCCGGTCAAGTTTATGATACTCCGAGATTAGACAGACTAGAAACGGCGGTTAGTGACGCCAAATTACAACTAGAAACCGCCCGGGCGGAATGGGCAGCGATACAGGAAGGATACAAACAATACAGGAATCCTGTTGAAGAAGCAGCGCCAATAGACGAAACAGCAAGAAAAGCCGCAGAGAATTGGTTCAAACAATGGGAAGACCAATATAAAAAATTTAAGAACGAAATATCAGGAGACCCGTTTGCGGCGACAAACATGGAATTACAATTAAAATTATCAGAAGCGCAAACTCACGGCGCAAACAGAGAAGTAATAAACCAAATTAACGAATATTACTCCGCTGAAAGATCAAAAATAATAAAGGATTTAAAGGACGAAGAAGAACATCTTGCAATATCGTTATCAAAAACAAAAATAGATGATCTAAATCTTCAAAAACGAAAAGAACTCGAAAATATAGATTTACTGGAACAAAAGCGGATATTTTCAGCAGCATATACCGAGGAAGAAATTGCGAAAATCCGCAAACATTTTGACGAAATGCGCGAAGATATAGACTTAAAATTTAAAATTGAAATTGACAAAGCAAAACTTGATGAAGCCCGTGATGCCATAAAAAACTGGCAGGAAGAACTTTCTAACAGCCTTTTAATAGCGGTTATGAATCTTGGAATATTTTCTGATGAAGCCTCGGTAATTATAAGCGACTTGACAGCACAACTGATTGAACTTTCCGCTTCTGCGGCGTTATCTGGTTTTGAAGAATTCGGACGTGCCTTAGGCGAAGGAGAAGACGCGGCGGAGTCTATGACAAGAGCGTTATCCGCAATGGCAAAACAGATTTTAAATCAATTGCCTATGTTATTCTTACAAGCCGGTTTGCAGTTAATCGCAAACGGACAGTGGCCGTTGGGACTTGGCTTCATCGCTGCGGCTGGATCAAGCGCTATAATTGCTGGATATGTGGACGGAAAAAGTAAACACGCTCAAGGCGGAGTTTTTGACGAGTACGGAGAAGCGGCAAGAGCGTTTGCCGCTGGCGGAGCGTTCACAAATCAAATTGTAAGTTCGCCTACTTATTTTGCGCACGGCAGCGGCTTCGGTCTTATGGGCGAAGCTGGCCCGGAAGCGATTATGCCGCTGACACGAATGCCGAACGGCAACCTCGGAGTACAAACGGCAGGAAGCGGCGCAAATGTCGTAATTAATATAGTCAACAATTCAGGCGCCGAGGTAAAACAGGAAGAAAGCGAAACCGCCGACGGCGGCCGACAAATAGATATTACTATCGGCGAACTGATTAATAGGCATATTGGTTCCGGAAAGGCCGACCGCGCTATGGGTCGTTACGGTCTAAGAGCAGGAGGCGTATAATGGCAGATATTTATTGGCCTGATTTATTGCCGTCAGGGCTGCTTGCGGATGGCTTTAGTAAAAAACCGCAGAGTAATGTAATTCGCACATCAATGGACGCAGGCCCGAAAAAAGCGCGGCGACGTTATACAGCTAGAACCGTAATATATTCCGGCAAACAAGTTTTTGACGAGTCTGAGCTGATGGTATTTGAACAATTTTTTCATAACGTACTTGCGGACGGAGTTTTGCGTTTTCACTTTACAGATCCAACTACACAGAAAATAGGCGAATTCCGTTTTACTGAAGATTACACAGCCACACCCAATGATGGTTTATACGACGTTCAAATGTCGTTGGAGCTTTTATGAACCGGCTGTCACCAGAAGCGACGGAAGCCGTCCTCGCGCCGGAAACTGAAAAAGTATTTCTTCATCTGCTGACCATTGAAACTTCAGGCGGCGCGGTACTGCATTTTGTAGATAACAACCAGAATATCACATCACGCGGAATAGAATACTTTGCCGCGGCGTTTAATATTATTTTGCCGGAACAGACAGAAAACGCGCCGAGACCATGCCGATTGGCTATTGATAATACGGATTTATCAATTTTTCAAACAATAAAACAGGCTGTAGGACAGACCGTATTTGTTACAGTCTGCGTAATTATGGCAGACACGCCAGATGTGTACGAACGCGGACCGCTAAAGTACCGCCTGCGTAACGTACGGGCGAGTAAAGAAACCATTGACGGCGAAGTGTATGATTTTTATCTTTTGGATCGCAAGTTTCCGAGAGACACATATACGCCGGAAGATTTTGAGGGGTTGTATTTCTGATGTATACATGGGTAAAAAAATATATCGGGATTCCCTTTTTGTCAAACGGCAGAACGCTTGCCGGCTGTGATTGCTACGGTCTTGTACGTTTAGTTTTGAATAACGAGTACGGAATCGAATTGCCTGAGTTGTCCGACAATTACACCGACGCGTTGAATGTGCAGGAAACAGCGAGGCTGTTTAAAGAAAATATTCCGGTACTTGCCGGGCAAAAAATTACCGCGTCGGCAGAAAAAGCCGTCGTGGTAATTACAGAACACGGCGTTGCAGCCCATATCGGCATAGTCGCCGGCGCCGGATATATTCTGCACACCGGAATAAAAACCGGATCAATCTGCCAGCGTGAAAACCACCCGGGACTTCGCGGACGCATAGAGGGGTATTATCATGTCGGTTAAAGTTATCGCGGAACTCCACCCGATCAGGCGGACTCGCATAAAGATTACAACTAATCCAAAAACGATAGCGGAAATAATAAAAGATTTAAACACCGGGTTTCCTCTTTCACAGGCAAGAGTTTGCAGAAACGGCGAAATAGTCAAGGATTTTTCAATAACAGCAAATGACGGCGATGAGCTTGCAATCAAATTTGTACCGTTTGGCGGCGGCGGCAGTATGCACGACACGGGTGTAGGAATGAAAGTCGGCGGCTGGGGGCTTGTCGCTTTAGGTGCTTTATCTTTTCTTATCCCGGGCGCCGGCGCCTTTTTAGGGAGTGCGCTCATCGGAGCGGGTCTTTCTCTTGCTCTTGGCGGTCAAGTATTGCTGGACATCAAAATCCCCAACATACCATCAATAAAGGACCGGGAAAAACCGGAAAACGATCCTTCAATCCGCGGCGGAAAAAACCAATCGCGTCCGCATGGGCGAATTCCCGTACTCTTCGGACGCCACCGTTTATATCCCGATCTTGCCGCTAATCCGTATACGGAAATCATATACGGCAAACAGTATTACACACAGCTTTTCTGCGGCGGTTATAAAGACTGCGTAATTGATAAAAACAGTTTTAAGCTTGGCGAAACTTCGCTTCTTGAATTATCCGAAACAGAAAAAATAGATAAAATTCTTTCCTTAAAGGATTCTGTTATCCAACTGGAAATACTGCAAAACGGCGAAGCGTCGAGTTTATATCCCGTCTGCGTCCACGAAGACGCCGTAAATGCGCCGATTCAAAATCAGATTGACGGACCGAATGACAGTAAAATATCCGGAGAATATATCCGAACTACGCCTGATAATACCGATACGATTAACATTGATATCTTTTTTCATAACGGACTCGGCAAGTATAATGACGACGGCAGTCTCGGTTCAACTTCAGTTGAGGTCAAGGCTTCATATAAACCCTTTGGCGCTCCCGATTCCGCGTATTCACTTCTTGAGTACTTTAATGGAAACAACATCATATCAGGAGCGGAATTAAAAACAAAACGTTATCAGATTACAAAATCCGGTCTTAAGCCGGGACAGTATACGGTTAAAATAGAACGCGTAACCGCAGACACAACGGATCAAAAAATTATCGATACCGTTTATCTCGGTTCAATACGCTCGAAAAAATCTAAACGCCCTATCCGCGCGGAGCGTCAAAAAGACTTAACCATTATTGCCCTGCGAGTACTTGCCACAAGCAGATTAAACGGAGTAATTGACAGTTTTAATTATGTAGCCACGGCAAAGATGCCTGTTTTTTCAGGTAACGGATCGGGACCGCTGTACTGGCTTAACGCCGAGGAAACTTGCAATCCCGCATCCGCCCTGCTTTATGCCCTGCAAGGCAGAGCCGCACAGCAGTCTGTTGATAACGATGATATTGATTGGTCATCGCTTGAAGCGTTTTATAAATGGTGCGGACAAAAAGATAAAGACGGCGACTGCAAATATACATGTAACGCTTATCTTTCCGAAGCCGTTACCATTGCGGAACTCATGAGCATGATCGGCAGTACCGCGCGCGCTGATATTTTACGGATCGATTCAAAGATTTCCGTAGTGCAGGATATTGAACGACCTACTCACATGCAGTTGTTCACCCCGAAAAACTCAATTTCTTACAGTATCGTAATGTTTAACGCTGATATTCCCGACGCTATCGCCATGCGTTTCATCGATGATAAGGCGGGGTACGCGCAGCAGGAATTGGAAGTTAACAACACTCCTTCCGGAAATAGAGAAAAAGATCCGGATACAATTCAAAAAGCCGATTTATGGGGAGTCACCTGTTCAAAACAAGCAAGGCGGCTAGGTATGTACAATTACGCCTGTCTTAAAAACCGCCCGTTCGTGCATACAATCGAAACAGATATTGAGTACCTGATATGCAATAAAGGCGACTGGATACAGTACGCGGGCGATATAGCCCTCGCGGGATCGGTACAGGGAAGAATCAAAGGCACTATCTGGGAAGACGGAGTTTGCATAGGCATCGACACAGACGAGCCTGTAGTTATGACAAACGGAAAACAGCACGCGGTAAGGATACGTTTGTCAAACGGAACTATAATCCTTAAAGACGTTGTATTTAATTTGGGACTTCCAAAAGAAAAAGCTATTACCTACCGCCCGGGCGAAAACACAGAACCCTATGAACCGCTTATTGGCGAATTACGCGCGGTTGATGAAGACAACGTATATTACGAGCCGCAGAACGTTATCTTTTTTGTAGAACCGCTGGAGAAAGCTGGCGCGCCGAAAGCCGGCGACATCTACGCCTTTGGCGTGAGGGGATATGAAGCCCTTGATTTGATTATTACTGATATTCAACCCGGACAAAATCTGACGGCTGTTCTTACCTGCGTAGAATATAGCCCGGAAATTTTTGGCGTGGATAACCCGGACTTTATTCTGCCTGACTTTGAAAATAAAATAACTCCGGTTTCCGGCGCGGTAGATTCAGGTGTTGTAACCCCTGATCGTTGGCGCCAATTTATAGTTTACAATGACAGCGAAGACGAACCGGATCGTCCTTCCGGAGATGGGCAGGACGGCGGCTGGCATCACATACAAACATTCCGCTCTGTCTGGCAGTCGTCAAAAATGGCTGAGTTTATTGATAGCGGGGAATGGGGATTGCCGATAAGAATAAAAGCGGAACGCGGTAACGAAGATATTACGCCAATTTGGCTGTCACTTTCACCGCAAAATGTAAACCTAGAAACCGACAGCAACGGCAATTTACTTTCAGGTATAACTATTCAAGCCCGTTTATTCAAATGGAATTCTCTTTTGAGCGATGTTACTTTTTCTCTGCCCGGCAATCCTTTAGATATATTAATAAACCAGACAAGCGGTCTTATAAATGTGAACAAAAATGCCAAACTCAATGAGACGAATAATATAATAGTTCAAGCCGAATACCATGGCGGAACATATAACGCGACGCTTACTATAACAAAAAACAAAAATATGACGGCGCCCGGTTATATTGGAACCGTAACTGAATTGTCAAAAGAGGTTGCAGATGTAATAATTATAAAAGGATCTGTTACAGGACAAGTACACGCAAGGCAAGGAGATTATGTGCTTACAGTAGCCCCTGCAGGCGAACAGCCTGTAGGAAGCGTCTTCCAGTGGAGCGGCATCGTTTGGGAGTACCGCACGCCGGAAAACTATTCCGGTCTTTACATGTCCTGTTTTAAAGATGGACTCGACAGTATAGCAAAAAACACGGAATGGTTTGCCGCTGCGTTTGCAAGGCTTCTTGTCGTACAAGATGCGTTTATTGAGAAGTTGGAATCGCAGATTATTACTTTACAAAGCGGAGGAAAAATAAAAAGTGAAAATTTCGACGCTGATAACTCAGGGTTTGAAATAGACTCCGATGGAAGAGCTGAATTTAACAATGTAAAAATTAGGGGGGATATATACGCAAATAATGGTTCATTCATAGGTGATCTTTATTCCGGTGTTTTATTTTCAAGTAATCAGGAAACCGGGGAAAATATGCCAGCAATAACATTCGGTAGTTCAAGTACGGCTAAAACAGTTTGGGATTATTACGGAGGAAGAGCTCAAAATGTTCCCGTTAGTAGTGGAAGTTTTGGAAGTGAAAACGGTATATATGGATTAAATTTAAGTTCTGATACAATACCAACAAGCGGTGGAGGTATTGGCTTAGGTGGAATAGCAACACGTTATATACTTGATATTGCAATTTATAACGGTTCAACAATAAGAAAAACATGGGCTGATGCAAGCGGTCAAAGAAATACATTGGGTTTTCCATTAACAATTGACGGCGGAAGGCGTGGACCTGTTTTTAAACTTAATTTACCTTTAGGCTCTGCTGGACTCGAAAAAGGTGAATTATACAAAGATAGTGCAGGATTTATTAAGGTAAAATCTTAGTATAAATACCACTAATAGGAAAATTATCAGGTGTATCAAAAAACCAAACTGTATCATCAGGGTATGTTCCGCCGTCAGGCTTATAAATTACACTAAATGAATATCTTAATGTACCATTTATATTAGGTTCGTTTGAAATAAATTTTATTTTTTCATTTTTAATTCCTTCATTATCTTCGTCAAAAAATAATAAATATGTGCCTGTAAATGTATGTTCATAATTTACTATAGGGTGCTCTTGTTTTTCATAAAAAACAAATTCATTTTCTGAAAATGATATTTTACTATAATATTGAACTTTATCATTATATAATTCTTTGCGTTCCCATTCCCCGCCGGCAAAAATATTTTCAGGCGTTGGGGGATCGCCGCCGCCTAGTCCTATTGTATCATCGTCATCATCACAACTCATGGTTAGCATTATACAAAAAAAGACGGTTAAAACAAGAAAAATGGTAATAATTTTCTTTTTCATAGCGACTCCTTTTATCCCTTTTAGAATAGTATTTCTTGGTATTTATTACAATACCAATATGTACACAAAAACAGTATGGAAAGCCCGAAAAGGCTCAAATCTCAACCGCTTTGAGAAATCCCAAGAAACTGAAAGATTCGTAACTTTAGAAAACAGACCAAACTCTATAACCGAGCCGGGCACAGCTTTCAGCGTTTCCGTCATGCAAAACATAGAAGACGGTATCGAAGCTTCGCATGAAATGATTGCCGCAGAAGAGAAAGCGCGTATAGACGGCGACAAAGAGACACTGACTGCCGCTAAAGAATACACCGATGCGGCTCAACTAGCGACTCAAACATGGTTGCCGGCTGTTGAAACCGTAGCGGCTTTTGATGAGATTACAGGGCTGAACAATAATATCAATTATCTTTGCCGGGTAATTAAAGACCCTGATAATTCAAAAAACGGCGTATACCAGTGCGTCGCCGGATGGGCGGATGTCCCGGTCTGGACATTTTTCTCAGACAACGCCGATTGGATTGACGAAACAGAACTGGCAGAGGCCGTTGACGCTGCAATCGATGAGCATAATATAAACCCAGATGCGCACCAAAATATCCAAGACGCTATCGAGAGAGAAGCGAATACTAGGGCAAACGCAATAAGCGCAGAAGCCATCGCACGGAGCCAAGCCATTACCGAAGAAACGCAAATAAGAACAACTGCAGATAATACTTTACAGGACAATATTAATAACACAAATAGCGACGTACAAAATTTGCGTTATGATTTTAACGCATGGATCGGACGAGGCGGATATTTAGAGGCTTATGATTTCGGGACATATTCACCAACACAAGAGCAATTAACAAATCAGGCATTAGCGCAAATATCAACAATCAACGACCCATCGCAAATATGGAACGGTACAAAAATTGTAAACTTAGCAAATAATTATCTATGGGTATTAACAAACACCCCAAACACAGAGCCGCCTATTTTTGAATGGACAAATCAGGGTACATCAGATTTAACGCCGTTTATGTCAGACAGAGGCGGATACATAGTAGGAGCAAATCAAAACGATCCGCCGGAATTTATACAAGCTCAATTAAACGGTAAAGGAAAAATCAATCTTGAAGCGATAAAAACCTTGATAAAAAATGAGATGTTTGACGAAGAACACCCTGTTGGCGATGTCGTAGTCCAAATCCCCGGCACTGATTCACCCATAGAAAAGAATTGGAGAGGGCAATGGGTTAACTGGACAGACAGAGCCTCCGCCTACAGGCTGAGAACTTCTGCCCTACCGAGTAATACGGTATATACACAGGGCGCAAATTATGCGGCTAATGCTGTTGTTATGTGGCATCTTGCTGGCGATGACTGGGGATTTTATCAAGCAAGAGCCGCAATAAATAACGCCGACGCACAGCTTGATCCTGTAAAATGGACACAGTTACAAACAGGCGCACTACTTTGGAGAGACGATTTATTAGATATTAACCCGTGGACTGACGCAGATTTTCAGATCGGACAGCAGATAACAAGGAACAATATAAACTTTTGGATTGAAGAAATCATAGTTTACGGCGGTAAGTACTTTGCAGGGGATGGCGGAAATAGACCACCTTTTGAAACTGGCGGGGTAGCAGGGGATGTACAGAGAAATATTGAAGGATGTTTAGGGAGTACATTTTTTGGAACCGCCATAGCCCCTAGTGAAGTGACCGGAGCATTTATTAAAGGGATACTCACAGGCTTTAAGACTGGTGGTCTAAATCCGGACTACCATTACAGAGTAGATATGAATACTTCTCTTGTCGTCCCTACAGGCAATGAAAACGCACCGAGAACCCTCTCGGTCATCTACTGGCGGTTAATAAGTCTCCAATAGATCACGGAGAGATTTTTAGGTGATAAATCTGCACCAGTCGGCGTAACATTTGCTATATCAAATTGTAAATTACCTCGATATAAAATCCATGTTCCACCTGGAGCTATATTAACAAGACTATTATTATTTGTAAAAACACCTGCGGCTGATTCTCCTATGGCATTTATTATTTGCCCTGTTATATTTGGTAGTCTCCCTTGTTGCACACCGCCGGATTCAAAGGGTGGTATAATTCCACCTTGACAAATAGTTCTACTAGAGCTATCCTGTTCTATATGAGAGTTCCTTATATAAAATAGAGAGCCTCAAACTTTTATACAAAGCCGACTTCCAAGCCAACTTCGAAAAAATTAAAAGAAGTGCTGGGGCGAAATTACGAAGAAATTATAACCTTCGCTTTATTGATAGCAATACCTGTTCTTTTTTTCTTCGGCTTATATATACAAAATCACCCTTAATTCGGAAACAACTTCTTTAGTTTCCATTTTGTAAGCCGCTCCCTGATAAAAATTCTCACGGTCTGCCGATGTACGCCGAACCGTTTGCCAATTTCAACATTATTTTTCCCTTCACGAAGCATTTTGCGTATCTCTTTTTCAAAGGATAAAACACATTAAAACACGTTAAAACAGGGAAAATATTTTGTTTTTGCCAAACAAAATGATAATTTTTGCCAAACTGTGCAAGCGGTTACAGCCTCCATGAGCTTTTTGCTAAATACGCATCCAATGCCAAAGCAGTCCGGCCAACGGCATCAGGGATAATACCGGTTAATGTTCTGGGTTTCTATTCCTATACTGACGCGGAAAGACGAACCGAAATAGGGAAATCTACGGCAAAAATCTTTTTAACCCGCAAAAAAATTGACGGAACAGCCGTTGATGTTCTTAACTTGAAAACACATCTGGTAAAAACAAAACATGCCATCCACACCATTTATGCGGATATGCATACAACAATGTTAAATCAACGGTTAAGGAAGGCAAACGGAATACGGTTTAAAGCCAGAGGAGACGGAAAGCCGTGGCAGGTGGAATTTCACACGACAGAATCGCACACAGGGGAGATTTTTTTCAGCTATATTTATATATTCTCAACTATCCGCAATCAGGTTATTAATGTTGATATACCGTATTCAAGCATATTTCTGCCTGACTATTGGACGCAATATAAGTTCGATTTTGATAAAGAAAAAATTGTAACCTTGTCTATCGGCGCAAATTACTTGCAAGGTTATGGTAAATCTTTATTACAAATATTCGATTTTGAAGTTTTTTAAAACATTTAATTTTAAATTCATGATTTTTTAAAATATTTAGTTTTAAATTTTGGTATTTTTAGACTATTTATTTAAAAATCTCCAATATTTCTTAAATATCACCCTATGTAATTCCCTAGCTTTTCTGTTTTTTCGTAATTTGTACCCTGAATATTTAAGGAGTATTTTATGAAAAACGTAATTAAATTAAAAACTATCTTAAGGATAGTAGGAATTATTGCACTTACTGCGGTAATTGGATTTTCTTTCGCCGCCTGCGATGCCGATGCCGGCGGTGATGATGAC
>Ga0268262_10002231_pt1 | contig 22736 bp, 20 predicted proteins | sample TergutNc150P3_FD_190354 | JGI IMG/M metagenome (GOLD analysis project Ga0268262, IMG submission 190354) | Nasutitermes corniger P3 segment gut microbial community from laboratory colony in Florida, USA - Nc150 P3 (SPAdes) (version 2) | ecosystem: Host-associated > Arthropoda: Insects >...
AAATTGGAGAATCAAAAAAATCGGGCATATGCTACTTCATCCCCTTACCTGCCCGTTGCCCTTTAGCACCCATTTATAGCTGCACAAACTCTCCACGCCCATAGGCCCTCTGGCGTGCAGCTTGTCGGTGGAAATGCCAACTTCCGCTCCAAGCCCGTACTCGCCGCCGTCCGCAAAGCGGGTGCTGGCGTTCAGCATAACGCTGGAACTGTCCACATTGTTTGCAAAATATTCCAACGCTCCGGCATCCTCTGCAACTATAGCATCTGTGTGGTGGCTGCCGTGTTTTTCAATATGCTCGCAGGCTTCTTTTACGCCTTCCACAAAACCCACTGAAATCTGCAAATCCAAATACTCTATCCCGAATTTATCGTAATGAAGCTCCACGCCTGCTTCTTTCAACGGTTTTAGAATTTGCTCCACAGCTTCCTTTGGCAAGCCCTTGTGAAATAGCACGGTTTCTGCGGCGTTGCACACGCTTGGGCGCTGGACCTTTGCGTTGAATAAAATTTTGGCGGCTTTTTCCACATCCGCGCTTTTGTCCACATAAACGTGGCAAATCCCGTTGAAATGCTTTATCACGGGAATTCTTGACTGCTCGCTAACCGCCCTGATTAAGCCTTCCCCGCCACGCGGGATAACCAAGTCTAGGTACTCGCTTTGCCTTAGCAATTCACCCAGCAAGTTGCGGTCGGGATTATTTATGTATTGAACAGCATCCTTTGAAATGCCAAGCCCTGCAAGGGAGTCGCAAAATAACTTTGCCAAAAAGGAGCTTGAATGTACGGATTCCTTTCCGCCACGCAAAATAACGGCATTGCCTGCCTTAAAACATAGAGCTGCACCATCTATAGTTACATTTGGGCGGCTTTCGTAAATGAAGAAAATCGCTCCGAGCGGCACGCTAATTCTGCTGATGTCTATGCCGTTCTTCAGCGTTCTGTGCTCCAAAATTTTGCCTAGAGGGTCTGCAAATGCGGCTATCTCTTCCACTCCTTTTGCCATTTCCTCTATACGCTTTGGGGTGAGCGTAAGGCGGTCTATCATCGCCGGAGGCATCCCGTTTTCTTTTGCAGCACAAATATCTTTTTCGTTTTCCTCTATTATTTTTGCTTGCTGCTCACGGATGAGCTGCGCCGTTTTTTGCAAAACGCTATTGCGAATTTGCGCGCTTAAGCCCCTCAATTCAAGCGATGCGCTTTTTGCTCTTTGAGCTATGTTTTCCGCAATCATTTTAAAATTTCCTAAATTTTGGCAAGATGTATAAAAATATAGAAAAAAGCATTGATAGAGCACTGCGGAAATCATCGCCAGCAAGGGCTTGGAGCATATTGCTGCTCTGCTTTTGCTGCATAACTTTTGCAATATTTATCAGGTTTTTTATTTTTTCTATTTGGATTTTTGAAGGTAAAGTAATTCCCGTTTGCGAGCTTGCCATCTGCAAAAAAAATTCCCAAAAGGGAGATTTGCTATCGGTAGCCACAAGAAGCGGAAATTCTATTTTGCTTTGGCAAGTTGGAAAAAGCGGAGATTCCATAGAAATCCCAACCCCTTTTGATACTTTGAACATAAATATTCCCAGCATTGGCGACACTATATTTTTTGAAAATTTAAACCCAATGCTTTGGGATGCGTCACATGCCTTGTATATGGGGCTTTCGCCAAAAGAAAAAATTCATATGGAAATTTCCCTCTGGAACGGGGAAAAAGAACTCCCTTTTTCCATTGTTGGCAGGGCAAGCATCTCAGGGCGTCCCGTTTCCGAAAGGGAAGTCGCTTTTTTGCCTTGGCAGGAGCTTAGGATTCTGGAACTTCAATTGCAAAAGATTTTCCCAGCCTATGATAATGTTCATTTTAAGAGAAAACTCTTTGCGGATACCCTTGAAATCAAAAGTTTTACCATAAATGAGGAGCTTTTTTACCTTTCCTGCGAAAAACCAGGGCAGCAAAAACTGTGCTATGATAGCAGGGAAAATGGATTTTTTAAAAAAAGCGAGTTGCAGGGAGTTGCCTTTTAGCGAAGCTCGTTTTTTACTATATTTATTTTATGACGGCAAAAACTAACAACCGAATTTTAATAATGGATGATTCATTGGCTTTGTTAAAAGTTATGAGCCAAACGCTTGCTCAAAGTGGCTATGACGTTGAAACTGCCACAAACGGCGCAATTGGCTTGCAAAAAATGGAAACTTTTCACCCAAAGCTCGCCATAATAGATATAATGATGCCAGAAATGGACGGCTACGAAGCAACCAGAAAAATCAGAGGGGCATATCCAGATACCAATATAGTGATGTTTTCTGCCCAACCAGCAAACGTTGTTGAGAAAATGGCATTTGCTGCTGGAGCAGATTTATTTTTGCAAAAGCCTATTAGAGAACCCGTGTTGCTAGGCATTGCCAAAAAATACACCACTGTTGAAGTTACAGATGGCGAAGAAGAACGCGAAACCGTTTTGCATTATGAACCTGACCAGCCTTATATTGTGCACGTCCGAACCTGCTATTTTTGCGGTTGCGACCACGTGAATTTTTTTGTACCGCGCAAAGAAGCGTATGATGAATCCTGGGAATGCGGCATATTCCCAAAATACAAGCCTAAGGAAGGCTTTCTCAGATGGGACTTCATGTGCACAATGGTAGCTGTTTGCCCAAGCTGTTTGTTTGCCTCTTACGATATAAACGATTTTGCGGTGGACCCAAAGCACACTTCTTTCCCGTATAGCGTAGATGCCAAGCGTATTCTCTCAAGGGGAATAACAGCACGTAAAAAAATGGTTAACGTTGAGAATACAGAAACGGTATTCTCTAACCCCAATCGTGATTTGCAAAGAGTTATGGAATCCTTCCTATTGGCGGAAAAGGGCGGGAACGGCCTTGTTATAGGCGACAAACAAGGGGTATATTGCGATATAGGTTTTTACACAACCATGTATGCCGTGCTAAGGTATGCTATGACTCGCGATAAAATTGAATACCAAAACAATTTGCGTGAATCCATTGAGTTATTTTCAAATCAGTTAAAAATTCATCAAGGAACATCAAGGGTTATAAGGGCAAAGACCTATTATTTTTTAATAGCCTTGAATATGGCAACCGGAGCTTCCATACGAGCAAACGAATTGAAACAGGAGCTTGAAAACTTTTACCGCAAAATAGGCGGAGCAGATGACGCTTCCTTCGAGGAAAGGCTCTGGAACGAAAGGTTGCTCTACATCTGGAAAGAAGGTGTGAATTCTGATATTATCAGAGAATTTTAAAACGGCATCCCCGGAATTTTCAAGCCTTTGGTTATAGCTCCAACGCTTTCTTGATAGGCTTTGTCTTTTTTAGCGAGAGCTTCGTTGAAAGCCGCCATAAGAAGGTCTTCTAGAGCTTCCACATCGCTTGCATCCACAGCGGATGGAGCAATTTTAAGTTCTGTTACAGCTCCGTTCCCATCAAGAGTTACTTTAACCGCTCCGCCGCCTGCTTCCGAACTAAAGCTCTGGCTCTGCAAGCTCTCCTGGGTCTTCTGCATTTGAGTCTGCATTTTCTGCATTGAGCGAAGCATTTGCTGCATATCCATTTTTGGCCTCCTTTTTTATGCCAACTAATTTTAATCCCATATATTTTACAAAATCCGCTAGATGAGGATTTTCTTTTAAATCCTTTTCAAAAGGAGATGGCTGTTGCTGTTGGGGCGTTGGCTGTTGGGGCATTGCTTGCAATGCCCCAACCTGCGGCTGCGGTACGGGCGGCTGCTGGCTAGATAAAACTGCCGATTTTTTTTTGGCTTCCCTCTTTTAGAGGAGTGCTTTTAATATTTTCCCAAACTTCTTTTATATTCACCACCCTATCCAGCCAAGCTATTTTTGAAAATTCCGCTTCTGCCAGCAAGCGAGGATTCAAGCCGTGCCTTGCGGAACACCTTTCGCTGAGTTCGGTTATGATTTTTGCGATTCGCAAAATATCGCCCTGCTCAAAAGCAGGGGCGAGTTTTTTGAGGTTATCCAAATTCTCCTGAGAAATCTCAAGTGTTTCGGCAGAAAGCCCAATTCTCGAATAGAGAAAATTGCGCAGAAATCTTATGAAGCCTTCTAGAAATACCTGCACTTCCACGCCTGCTGCTATAGCCTTTTCCAAAACGGCAAAACTTCCCTTTGCGTCGTGGGCTTCAAAAGAATTGACAAGTTCAAAGTAAAGGGTATCGGATGGGATGCCGAGCGCATTTTGCACGGACTCTGCTGTTATTGAATTTCCGCTATAGGCAAAAACTTCGTCAAAGATGGTTAGGGCATCGCGCATTGAACCGTCTGCTTTTTCCGAGATTATGGAAAGTGCTTCCGGCGCAATTTTTATGCCTTCTTGCTCACATACATAAGCGAGCCGTTTTGAAATTTGCATTGGAGAAAGTCTTTTGAAATCAAAGCGAAGCACTCTGGATAAAATTGTGGGCAAAACCTTGTTGACCTCTGTGGTTGCGAAGATAAAAATCAAATAGCCAGGTGGTTCTTCCAATGTTTTCAGCATTGAATTCCAAGCCTGTTTTGAAAGAGCGTGAACCTCATCTATTATTAAAATTCGGTACTTGCTGTTCATAGGTGGGTACTGCGTTCCGTCAAGAACATCTCGCATATCGTCCACGCCGTTGTTGCTCGCCGCGTCAATTTCCAAAACATCTATAGCCGAACCTGCTGTTATGGCTTTGCAGCTATCGCACTGCCCGCAAGGTTTTTCCCCTTCTGCTTTGCAATTCAGCATAGAAGCTAAAATTCTGGCGGAGGTTGTTTTGCCAACGCCTCTTGTGCCTGTAAACAGAAAAGCGTGGTGGACTTTATCATTTTCAATAGCATTTTTAAGCGTTTGGGCAATATGCTCCTGCCCAACCATCTCGCTAAATGAGCGTGGCCGCCATTTTCTTGCCATTGCTATGTAGGGCATGGGTGGTAATATACAATTTTTTTCCGTTTACAAGCGTCTAAGGTAAAAAGAGGATTATCTCGCGGTTAGCTTCCCCTCGCAAACGGTTCGCTTCGCTCAATTGTTTGCTCGGAGAACTAACCGCGAAATTTGCTAATTTGGGCGGATAAAGAAAAAGCTCTGAACTTCATTTCGGTTCAGTCGACCAATTTGGCTGGAAACGGAAATGAAATTCAAAGCTCCGCATATAATATAATAAAAAATTTCGTTAATTGCAAGTGAATATGCAAAAAAAACAGGTATTTTTGCTTTTTTTTCACTTTTTTCATTTTTTTGAACTTTTTTTCCGTTTACAAGCGTCTAAGGTAAAGATGGAAGAAGATTTAGAAGATTTGCCCGAAGATTTGCATATTTGGGAGATGGCCCTGCTGGCCTCGCCGGACTCTTTTGGGGTTATGCCAGCAGGTTTTACGCCGGAATTGCCGATGGCGGCAAAGGGCGATTCTGTGGAAAATGAAATTGCAAAAAGCGAAAAAAATGAACTTTACTATGCGACAGTCAAAACGCAATTTTGCGTGGACTCAAATTTAAGTTTTTCTGGATGCCTTGCAACTGCATATTTCAGAAACTCTAAAAACGATAAGGAAAAAATATTTTTGCAAGGAAATACTTTCCTCTCAAAAATCGCAAAAGCGATTTTTGAGAGAGATGAAAAACTTTTTGCAAAGACTTGCGAAGCCAGCAAAGACAAAGATTATTTCTCGCAATGCGCCAAAGCACTAGAAGAACAGGGGTTTGCCGTTGAAAAAACGGATAATTTGGACAGGAATTCCTGGCTCAGTTTGTTCAAAGCGGTTTTGCTCCTAACGGAGGAGTATTTAGCAGCAAAATGCGAGTTGCCAAACTTAAAGGTTATTGAGTGCGAGGAAAATGACGAAAGTTCAAATGACTTAAAAATCATATTTGCTCCGCAAGATACAGATGAAAAACAATTAAAAGACGCTGCATTGCTGCCTTTGGAGACAGCTCTCTGCTCAAGCGATTTTCTTGGCATAAACGCTACTTTCTTTGATTTTTTGAATAAAAATTTCCCATATCAAAATGACGAAAAGGAGTTCGTAAAATTTTTGAAAAAAATTTATGACGAAAAGGTCTGCAAAAAATTTTGGCCTCCGCCTATTCCCAACTCCATAAGAACAGGCATAATGGAAGCGAACAAAATGGGAGCTTACAAAAACAAGAAAATCTACATAAGCCACCGACTCGCGCTGGATTCCCTGCGAGACCCAACCGCCCGCTTCATCTTGCTTATAACCATGCTCCATGAATACGGGCATTTTTTGGACGATGTTTTGCATGAGCGAGCTGGCATAGCAGGGGATTCCGAAGGCGAAGAGGGTAAAAATTTTGCTTCTAAATTTTTGGAATACTCACCCTCAAATTTGCTCAACAAGGATTTTAAATTTGCGGATTTAAGTTCTCCAGACCAAAATGGAGAAGACCAGACATTTCCGCTTGAAATTAAGGATTTGAGCTATAAGAAAAGAAAGGAAATTCTGTGCTTATTTGAATACGGCGAAGATATGGAAAACGGGAGCCTAAAGCTCCCCAACGGCGATACTATAGATGACGTGGAATTTTTCGCGAATAAAGTTGATAATTTTGCAAATGCAACTCATCAAAAATTGACCAAAATAGGAGCCGAGCGTTCAGAGATAAAATTTACGCGAGAATTGGAATATGGAAGCATCTGGCCAGATTTTCCAAGCGATAAGCCTCTTACGGTAAATCGCCCTTATGCAATTTTGGTTTTAAGCGAAAAATATGAAACAGAAAAAACGGACATAGTATACCAAAGTCATTTTGGCGAAAACCAGCATTGGCATTCTATGTGCCCAAAGCTAGAGAAAACCCCTACAAACAACGAGGTCCGCAATATTATTTTAAAGCAATGCGAGAAATGGTATTCAGATGCTTGGAAATATAAACAAGAAGGTAAAAAGAATTATAGTTATATGGAACTGGGAAAATTGTGCCACATGCTGCAAGACAGTTTTGTTCTGGCCCATTGCTGGCGCAGGTATATTGGCGATGAGAAATTTATAGATGAAGATAAAATTGAAAGGGAAGAGCATAGAAAAATTTGGACTTTTCAGGATTACGCCGCCCAAGATGGAGATTATCACGGCTATGCCGATTCGCCAATCCAGGAAGGTGGGGTGGAAACCATTGGCTATAAAAGCGCGGAAAGAGCAACAGAGCAGATAATGCTGAGATTTAATGAAAACTTGCAATGGCACGAAAAATATTCTACTTTGAATAGTCCCCAAAATTATTTAAGCAAAATTTACGAATTATGTGACGGCAGGGGAAATTTGGAGAGCGGCGGCAGCCACCCTTGGTTTAAGAAAGATTCTGGGTTGTCAATAAATCAACTTCAGGAGCGTTTAGCAAAATTCAGCATGGAGGTAGAAAATGAGTGAAAAATGGAAGAAGAGAGCACACAAAGCCTTTATCTGGGCGTTCTGGCTGTCTTGGGTTATATGGTTCATCTATCTGGAGGTTCGCAATGCATCCATTTAATGAAGTAGAAAAACTGTTTTTTCCTATTGTTGTTAATCTTGCAGTTTTTGCAACTGCATTTTTGATAGCGCTTATCCCCTGTTCGTTTGTGTCGTTTGTTAAGAACAGAGGCTCGGTTAAAAGGATTTTGTCTAAAATACCCGTATATGCTTTTTATTTTTCGGTTGCAGCAATGGCGGTGACATTTATAACATCGCTTACGCTCTATATCAACATGAAGCTCTGCGCGATTGGCGAATTGATAGCGATGCTATGTATATTTTCGGTTGGGGTAGTCCCTTTTGGTTTCATTTTGCTTGCAACGTGGGCTTTGATAATGCTGTTTATGCTACTGAGAGACAGGGTCCTGAGCAGGCGCGGAAACGGAGTCTCCGGCGGCGGTTGAGTCCACAGCATTAATGGGGGCAACAGGGGCTACTGGTGGCTCTCTGAATATCAGGTAAAATTTGCTGTTTAGCTCTGTTAAAAGCCTTGTGACTAAAGCTCTCACAACTTCTATCCTCTGCTGTACAGGCATAGGCTTGGTTTGGCACTCAATCATCCCACAATAGCCCGTGTACCAAGAAGTGTCTGCTCGCAAAGTACCCTTAAACGGCCCTGTTGGTAAATTTGAAGAATAATCCATATCTAGCGTAACTCTCCGCTCACCCATAAAAAACAAAAGAAATGCCCTGCCGTGTTTGTCTTTTGCTGTTTGAAAAGTTAAATCTAAAGCAAAAGTATCCGGTATTTGCATAATTTTTCTGCTTTCGCTTTGCATAAAAGCGGCAATTTCCACATTGCCGGAGGTATTTACATTTATAGCCGCACCTGCAAGCCCTGCAAAAAGCAGTGCTGCCGCCGCAAAGTTTGTAAATTTAAACCGTGCATATAATTTTGGAATTCTGGCTATGAAAAATTTGAGCATATTTGCAAAGATAGTAATTTGCCTAGTGTTTGTGTCTCTGGGGTTGCTCTCCTGTTCCGTAGCTAAAAAAATCCAAGCGGCGAATATATTAAAGCAGTGTTCTTTTTCATTCAAAAAAGCGAGCATAGACGGCTTTAAAGGTGATTCTTTGATATTCAGCTTGTCTTTGAATGCCTACAATAAGGGCAAGGATTCGCTTTTTGCGGAAGGCTTAAACGGGATGCTTTATCTGGATTCGCTCTTTGAAATTCCAATTAGCCTAAAAAAATCAGTATGGCTTTCTCCGGGGAACAATGAGCTGAATTTTTCCGGGGCACTCCGACTGAACCTTTTTAAACTTTTGGCTGTGCCAACCCTAAAAAAATTCACTATTCGGGGGAGTGCCTACCTAGCCTTGAAACCGGACCAAAAAGCGATAGAAGTGAACTTCAACGAAACCCGCGACATTCCGCCGGATTTAATTGAAAAACAGGTTAAGAGCCTGTTAAGATTATAGATACGACTTAAAATTTACTATATTATTCTACAAATTATGTCGCTTTTGCGCTTTATTGTGTTATTTTCTTTTGCCGCCCTTTCCATAGCTAGGGCGGTGACGTGTTCTGATTTTCAAATTTCCGCGAATGGAAAATCAATAAATGCCCCATCGGGCAACTCAAGCGTTAGTTATCCCATAATGATAGGGGAAGATTTGGAATTTAAAGTTTCTCCTGAAGGCGATATTATCCTATGGACTCTATCGGGCATTACAGTAGGTGATGTCTCATCTTATACCCCCCCTATTGGCGTAATAGCTACTGGAAACACAGCGCAAACTATGGTGCTAAAAGTAAAAAATTGCGGAATTGAAAAAACTATAAATATAGTGCTGAGTGCTAGAACATACAAGGTAACTTTTGACCCAAACGGAGGCACGTCTGCTCCTCCAGAGCAAATAGTAAAGCACGGAGAGAAAGCTTTAAGCCCCCCTGTTCTGCCTACGCCGCCCACAGGGCACGAATTTGCTTACTGGTATAGTGATAATGAAAATGCGACATTTGATTTTAATACTCCCATAGTAAGCAACATAACGCTCAAAGCCAAATGGAAACCAAAAGAATACGATATACTTCTTATCACCAATTGCCCTCCAACATCAGTTGTTCAGCCTAATTGCCCCGCTAACCCACCGCCAATAAAGGCAACATATAAAGAAGCGATAGGAGCTGGAAAATTGCCGTCTCTCCCCTCGCTTACAGACTATGATTTTAAGAGTTGGTTTGATGTACAAGCTGCAAGCGGCGGAAAAGAATATACAGCAACAACAAAATATGACACCGCCGGGCCAATCACGCTCTATGCCCGTTGGGAAATAAAAAAATACAAGGTGACTTTTAACTCAGATGGAGGCTCATCAGTTGCTCCCCAAACGGTAGAATACGGAAAACCTGCAACACCGCCAACTGCTCCAACAAAATCGGGTTACACTTTTTATAGGTGGGAAACGCCTATGGGAACTCCTCTCCCTTTTCCCGTAACTTCTGATACAACGCTCAAAGCTATATGGACCCCAAATATCTACACAATAACATTTGACCAGCAAGGCGGAACTGGAAGTGCTGCAAACAAATCCGTTACATACAATACTCCAGTCGGAGGCCCTTTGCCAACGCCAACAAAAGCAGGCTACGATTTTAGCGGTTGGTATTCCGCCCCAAGCGGCGGAACGGAATATACGGCAACAACGGTTTACCAAACCCCAAACAATATTACGCTCTACGCCAGATGGACAGGCAAGAAGTACACCATAACTTTCAATCCAAACTCCCCGGACGGCCAGGTTAACCCTGCAAGCCAACTCGTTACGTATGGTGCGCCAGTGGGAACTCTGCCAGAGCCAACAAGAGCAGCTTGGGAGTTTAAAGGCTGGTTTGATGTCACAACTGAAAGCGGCGGAAACGAATATAAAGCAGCAACAGTTTATAATATTGTTGGGCCAATTACGCTTTACGCCAGATGGGAATTTATAAAAGGCACAAGGCCAAAAGCTGAAATGCTAAACTTCACAATCCCCACAGGACTTGTTTACGATGGAGCGCAAATCATTCCTCTTACAGCAACCAAAAAACCGGAAGTTTATGGAAAATTCGGTACTATAACCATTTTATACGATGGAAAAAGCACACCACGGCCTATAAACGCGGGCACATACGCCATATCCGCACGTATAGATAAGGACATAAGCGGAGATTACGATAGCGCAACTGTTTCGCTTGGCTTCTTAACCATAGCTAAAGCTCCTGCAACTGCGTCCATTCTTTCTGCAACAGCGAAATCTAGATACTACAATGCAAAAACAGATGCGGAAATAGACAAGATAAGTATCCACGTGACTCCGCTTTTCGGAAGCGATGCAGTTTCGCCAAGCGACTACTCCGTAAAAGCAAACTTTGCCTCGCCAGATGTTGGAAATGGAATTACCGTAACCGTAGAAGTTTCTTGGCTTGCTAGCGGCCCTTTGTCCAAAAATTACATTATAAGCCCATCGCCTACACTCTTTGCCACAACAGCAAATATAATGCAAGCAACCGGAGAATTGCGCATAATAGACCCGCTGTTTGATAAAGGGACGCCATATTACAAATATACAGAAGCGGCAAACTATGGAAGCCCTAAGGTTGAGACAAGTTCTTTTATTCCGCCCGAAGCGATAATTTTTGAATACAAAAAAGATGGTAGAAGCGATCTTGAATACTCTCTTTATAGACCCGATAGCGTTGGAAATTGGCATATTAGAGCAACTCTGGCTGGGAACGCTAATTATACAGGCGCTACGGATTGGAAAGTTTTTCCTGTTTTAAGAGGCAGCGCATATAGGGTTAAACACAATATTGAATTTTTAGAGAATTCTTTTACAAAAGATTTAGATTTGAGCGATACATTGCGGGCATACTATGTTACCGAGTCTTGCGGAATAATAAGCGATACAATAAAAATAACGATTATTGGAGAACCCTCTATTGTAATTAAGTCCAATTCTCCGCATAAGGAATGTGGAGTGACCGTAGGCAATTGTTATAAAATTCCATTTGATTTTGGCAAGCCAGGGCTAGACACCCTACTTTACACTTTGCGTTCCCCTGTTGACGATGATTATAGCGAAAACGATACCCTGTTTATGGAAACCCCTATTCCATTTGACAGAAAAATAGTACGGACAAAATGGGATAATCTCATATTCATAAATAACAATGACTCCACCAACGGAGGCTATAAGTTCACAAATTTCGAATGGTTTAAAAATGACAGCTTGGTTAGCGGTTTGCAATTCTATTCAGAAAAGTCAAAACTAGACGCAAGCGACATTTACAAAGCTACAATGCACACAAAAGATGGCGTTAGAATTTCCACGTGCAAAGGCAGCGTCAGCCCCGAAATTAAAACTTCGTTCCAAGCAGCAAAACCCGCTGTTACAAAACAGGTGCTGGGCATCAACGGAAAAACCGCAAAGCCGGAGCAGAAAGTTTACGATGTTTATGGAGTGCAAAAAAAAGATACGCCCGCCGGGGTTTATATAGTTAAGGATAAATAGGAATGCAAAACTTATGGGCATATTGATTGTCATATTTATCTTAGCATTCCATACAGCCCTCTTTGCCCAGCCCTCTTGCGAATTGGACGTTCACTACGGTTTTGGAACATCCGAATTATCGTTTAATAGCGTTCCGGGTATTGGCATTTCATTTTACCCCATTAAAAATTTTGGCGTTTCCACTGGGCTTGAATACTCGTGGCGATGGCAAACAAAAACGGGCAGACTCAGCGGCGAAAATCCTCTGGCTGCAGATGACGAAGGTGATATTTTTATTTTTAAATATGCGATAGATAAGTACAAAGAAGAGCCGCAAGGGAGAATTTTGCAAATTCCGATTTTATTTAAATACAGCGATGATTCTTATTATATAGCCACAGGTATGAAAATAGGAGTGCCGCAGAGTGCCAAAACAAATATAAGTTACGAAGGCTTAAAAACGGAAGGTTATTACCCAGAATATGACCTTACCATAACCGATCGACCTGAGCAGGGTTTTGGCATTCAAAAAGGCGGTTCTGCCAAAACAAAAATATCCAAGGTAAAAAACTTAATTATGCTCGCGATGGAAGGAGGAGTGAAATTTAAATTAAACGATAATTTTTCCCTGCTCGCAGGAGCGTTTGCAGACTATTCCCTTAACAAAGGCTTTAACAGGTCCGTCTTTGTTATTGAAAGAATACAGAAAGAAGGCAGCGCAGAACTTGTTGCAAATGATACTTGGAAATCTTGGAAACCTTGGAGCGTAGGGACAATGGTAAAACTCTCCTTTAGTTTTGACTTTGCCAAAAAGGAATTGCCGCCAGTCGCAGACACAACCGTTTACGAAGACCCCAACATAACCGTAATAGCAGACTCATTGCCTCCGCCAATTCCCGTTGATGGCACAGACCCTCAATCCGAGCCTTTTCCCATAAGCCCTATTGAACCAAACGAAGGTTTCCAGATTCCGCCATTGCCGGATTTTCTCCTGAACAGGGAAGCTGATTTTATATTCAACTATCCAGAAACTCGCACAAGCCCAAGCGACTCGCTCCACGCCGTTTTGGTTTCGCAAATAGCGGATGCCATTAAATTAAGGCCCGGTTCGCAGCTTCACTGCGTAGGTTATTCGGAAAAATTGAAATCCGAATCCGTTGCTTACGAAACCGCTTTTCAACGCTCGCTGCGCATCCGCTACACATTATCTCGTTTTTACGGCATTGATGAAGGAGCTATATTTATATATTCGCAAGGTTCAAAAAACTCCGGTTATAGAAGGGCGGAATGTTTTCTCCTTACTAACACCGATGAGCTTAAACCGTAAGTTTCTACATTCACGAAGAGGTTGTTTTGGATTATATTTCACCAATAGGAGTGTTGCGTTTAGAGGCTTCTGAAAAGGGCTTGCGTTCCATAAGATATATGTCTCAGGAACAAGTAGCCTCAGAGCCTCCGCAAGAAATTCCGCAAAGTGAAAGTGCTAGAAACAGTATGGTTTTGTGCGTTTCTGCTCTCAACAGCTATTTTGCAAAGCAATGGGGTGCGTTTGAGCAAATACGTTCAAAAATTTCCTTAGACCTTAGAGGTTCAGCTTTTCAAAAAAAAATCTGGGAAATAATTTATTCCCTGCCAAATATCTACCCCATTTGCATATCTTATTCAGAGCTTGCAAGTTTGGCAGGCAAGCCAAACTCGGTTAGGATATGCGCAAAAATTTGCGGTCAAAATACCATTCCCATTTTAATACCTTGCCACAGAGTTATAGCTGCAAATGGGCAGCTTGGCGGTTACTCAAGCGGAATATTCAGAAAATCCTGGCTTTTATGGCACGAGGGTATGATTGGAAAAGGCTCAAAATCAAATGTTTTATTACAGCAACCACCTCAAACTAGGTAAAAAGTTTGAAAAAACGTCAACATCTGTTTGCAAAATACGACAACTGCCCTTTTGTTCAGTATTTTTTTACTATATTTACGCAAACAAAAACAGAAGGAAGGCAGTATGTCTAAAAAAGCAGCTAAAGAAAACAAGAGCGCTCTCGCACCAGAAAAAGCAAAGGCAGTTGAAGCTGCCGTTGCGCAAATAGAGAAAAACCACGGCAAAGGCGCTATAATGATACTCGGCAAAGAAACCGCCGAAGAAATTCCCGTGATATCAACGGGTTGCATCCAGTTGGATATGGCTCTTGGAGTGGGTGGCATTCCAAGAGGCAGAATAATTGAAATTTTTGGGCCGGAGTCTTCCGGCAAAACAACGCTCACCCTGCATTGCATAGCAGAGGCGCAAAAAGCAGGCGGCGTTGCAGCGTTTATAGATGCCGAGCACGCCTTTGATGCGAACTACGCCCGCAAGCTCGGAGTGGACATAGACAGCTTATTGGTTTCTCAACCGGATTCCGGTGAACAAGCCCTTGATATATGCGAAACCTTAGTGCGTTCCAGTGCCTTTGACCTTATAGTGATAGATTCCGTTGCGGCATTGGTCCCTGAGGCAGAAATCAAAGGCGAGATGGGCGACAGTCACATGGGCTTGCAGGCAAGGCTTATGAGCCAAGCTCTGAGAAAATTGACCGGCATACTCAACAAATCAAACACGGCTTTGATTTTCATAAATCAAATTCGCATGAAAATAGGCGTTATGTTTGGCAACCCGGAAACAACAACCGGCGGCAACGCCCTAAAATTTTACGCCTCTCAGCGTATGGATATTCGCCGCGTCAGTACCATAAAAGAAGGGGAAAATTCCATTGGCAACCGCACAAGGGTTAAGGTTGTGAAAAACAAGGTTGCTCCGCCGTTCACCCAATGCGAATTTGATATTCTTTACGGGCAGGGAATTTCAAGGGAAGCCTCCATCCTAGACTTGGCTGTTGATTTGGAATTCATTCAAAAGAGCGGTTCGTGGTTCTCTTACAACGGCGAGAGAATAGGGCAGGGCCGCCCAAATGCTCTTCAGTATTTAAAAGAAAACGCAGAAGTTTCCAAAGAAATTGAAAAGAAAATCCGCGAACATAGAAAGGAGATTGAGATGTTCAGGAGCAGCAACAGCGAGGATTCCGAAGTTGAGAATTGAGAGTTTAGCCCTAATTCTGGCAATTGCCGTAGCTGCTCAAGAGCTACCGGGTGCTGGTATTTTTGTTGATGGCGAAATTCCAAAAGGTTTTTACAAGGCAGGGATTCGCTATGGCGCGGCAAAAGGCGATTCTATTTACATAAGATGGTCTCACACTGCGGAAGCCGATACATTTTGGGTATATAGGGCAAGCTCAAATCTGGAGTACATAACAAATTCCGGCATACGCACAGTATGGTATAATCAGCCGTTTAGGTACGAAAGGCGAATGGCAACCCACCACCTAAGAGAATACATTTTGGAAAGCCCTCTTAGATTCAGCAACCTTGAGGACCTGGCTAAAAATCGCAACTCGCAATTTTTAGAGAAAAATCTAAATGATTTTTTTGTTAAATAAGCTGAGTTGCTTTATTCATCAAAATCATCATCATCGTTTCTTTTTTTCTTTTTCTTCTTAGAGGTTTGCTGATTTGCCGCTGCTGCCTCCTCTCTAGCTAACTGTTCTCTATACGCTCGCTTTGCCGCTTCCAATTCGTCATCTACCGGTGCGGAAGGCGAGCTGCTAAACGACATAGAAGAACTACCCAGATTATCATTTTTGCGTTTATCCACCCACCAAGCATAGCCAAGAGGTTCTAGCCTAGTTTTAGCAAAATTTTCCGCTTCGCTTCTCCCATTGAAAAAGCCTACTCTAACCCTATAATATAAGCCCAGCAGTTGGGCAGGGTTATCAACTTGTGCATAATAGGCTTTAATACCGTTCCCCGACATTCTCCTTACCAGAGATTTGGCCGAAGATTCGCTTGGGAGAACAGCTATCTGAATGGTATATCTGCCAGAGCTTAATTGTTCCGAATCCGTATCACACGGAACGGTACACGGGATTTCAGGGTTCACGCTTTGCTTAGGGGTTGGTGGTTTTGTTTCTTTTTTAGCAGTTTCTTTCTTAGCGGCAGCCTTTTTTGAAGCAGTTGCTTTATCATCCTGCTTAAGCAGAGTAGAGTCGTCTCCGTTTTGCATTGGCAGCGGAGGCGGCAAAGGAATAGGAATACCTTCTTCTTCGCAGGCAAAGAATAAAACTGAGAAAGCAATAGCTGCTATTAAAAAAGCAAATCTTTTTTTCATAAAAAAACTCCGCCTTGCAAATATAGAAAATCTACAAGTGTTTTTTCTAGATTTTGGGCTTGGAGAGCTATATAGATGAGCGCAAAACCTTTTTTTTATGATATAACCCTGCGTGATGCCAATCAGGCGCTTGCTACCCCGTGGAACAAAGAGGAAAAAGAGGTGGTATTCAAGCAGCTTCTAAAATTAGGGGTTCAGGGGGTTGAGGTAGGGTTTCCCATAGCTTCCGAAATGGATTTTGAGAGTTGCCAGAATTTGGCTAAAGTCACGGCAAAACTCGCGGCTCAAGGCGACAAAACTGCCGCAAATGTTGTTATATCCGCTTTGGCAAGGGCAAAAACAGTGGATATTCAAAAAGCTTGGGACGCAGTTAAGGAGGCTCCTAAGCCTCGCATACACGTGTTTTTGGCGATGAGCCCGCTCAGTATGGAGCACGTTTTGCAAATGAAGCCGATGGAAGTTAGAAAGCAGGCTATAGAAGCTGTGGTTTTTGCAAAATCGCTTGTGGGCGAAAAGGGAGATGTTGAATTCAGCCCTGAGCATTTTGGCGACTGTCGCGAGAATTTTGATTTTGTTCTGGAATCCCTGAAGCAAATAGCGCAGGCTGGAGCTACCACCATTAACTTGCCAAACACCGTGGAACGCTACCGCCCTATGCTCTTTGTGGATATGGTTCGCAAGGTTGTGGAAACTCTGCCTAAAAACACCACCGTTTCCGTTCACTGCCATAATGACCTCGGTATGGCAACAGCCACCACCGTGGAGAGCTATTTTGTAGGCTCTGCCCAAATGGAATGTGCGTTAAACGGTTTGGGCGAACGTTCTGGGAATACAAATATGTTTGAGGTTGCCGTTGCGCTTCATAATTGTGGTGTGGAAATGGATATGAACCTAAGCGAAATTTACGAAACCGCTCTTTTAACGAGCAAGTGGGCAAAAGTGCCAATTTACTCAAAAGCCCCGCTGATAGGCATAGAGGCCATCGCGCATAGGAGCGGCATTCATCAAGACGGAGCTTCTAAAACAAAGAATATGAAAAAGGGTGCTTACCGCCCCATAGATTACTCGCTCATAGGCAGGAATGAAAATGATATTTTAACATTCACAAGCCAAAGCGGAAAAACCGCAGTGTACGAAATTTTAAGCCACAACGGTTATCCTGTTGATTTGGACGAGGCGGCGGAATTGCAACCTGTGCTTAAAGAGATAAGCGAGCGAGAAGGCGAACTTTCCGACACACGTATTTTGGAGGTTTTCAGAGAGAAGTGCTGCAATCTAAATGGAAGGGTGATTTTCCGCACCATAGATGTTATACCCGAAGATAATCGCTTTGTGTTCAAATTTCAGAAAGACGGAACTGCTCAAGAAGAATCCATTTCCGCAGAAGGCCCTATAGAGGCGGCGTTGCTGCTTTCGCGTAAAATTGGCTTGCCTGTGGAACTCAACAGCTACAAGCAAAGCGTGGTTAGCGATGCCGATAAACTATGGGCTGGCAGAGCGCTATCTGAAATAACTCTTTCCGCTAACGAGAAAACCATTATAGGCAGGGGAGTTTCTAGCGATACCCTCGTTGCTAATATGCGAGCTATATTTGGTGGCATAAACAAACTTTATAGGCAGCCTTGAAAAATATTTTATCAACCGTAGCTATTTTCTGTGCTATTGTGTATGGCGCAGATACGCCTAAAATAATTTACAAGGAAGGGAAACCTTTTGAGAGCTTTGACATACAGCAGGGAAAGCTGCCGTGCAAAAAAGGCTTGCCCTGCCTATTTTTTCATAAAGATAGCGACAATCTAAGGCTGATAGTGGAAGGTAAAAATATAAGAATGGCTTACAGAAGCGAAGACAGAGAAAAAATGCCTTTTCCAAAAAACTTTAGAATAATGAGCTTTCAAGAAAAAGCGGAAACGGTAAAGGATTACAGGGATTTTTTTAGGAGCGAACTTGCCGTTATGCTTAAAGCCTTTGTTTATACCACTCCTGAAATTTTTAACTGGGATGTTGAAAAATTTAAAAAGGCACAGGATTCTTTTTTGATTTCCGAAAAAGAACTGAATGAAATTTTTTCCAGCGGCAAAGAACCGGAATTATATACAATAGCGAAATTTAAATGCTCAACTGGTGAAAAGGTTGTTTTTGAAAGTGATGCAGGTGGCATTTTTTTTATGGAAATTGAATGATGAATATTTTAAAAAAAATCCCAGCAATTCTGGTTATGGCAGGAATCTATATACTCTCTTCTTTGCCCGGAGATGATTCTTTGTTAAATGCCTTTGAATTCAGCGACAAAATAAAACATTTTATAGCTTATTTTGTTTTAGGAATAACATATTGTATGTGGATATCCCGCGAAAGCTGGCTCGCCAAGCCGATTTTTTGGTGCGTTATAGTTGTTGTTTTGTGTACGGCTTTGGGAATTTTAGATGAATATCACCAATCATTTGTTCCAGGGCGTTCTGGAAATGATTTAAAAGACTTAGCGGCTGATTTTGTAGGTGGGCTTGCTTCGGTTTTTCTATATTTATTTTTTGTGGTAAAACGCTCAAAAAAGTTAATTGAGCGGCAAAGTTCTTAAGACAAGGGGTATATATGAAAACCGTTTTTATAGTGGACGATGCGGATACCAACCTAGCCAAAGCTAAACAATCTTTGGAAGATTCTTACCGTGTGTTGACAATGCCTTCCGCAACGAAAATGTTTGCTCTTCTGGAAAAAATTATACCCGATTTGATTTTATTAGACATTGAAATGCCGGAGATGAATGGTTTTGTTGCTCTGGAAAAACTGATGCAAAACAAAAAGACCGCAAAAATACCTGTTGTATTTTTAACAGCTCAAACAGATGCCGCCGTTGAAAGCCGTGGCTTTGAAATGGGTGCAGTTGATTTTATCACAAAGCCATTTTCCGAGCCTGTACTGCTGAACAGAATAAACAGCCATCTGCATCTTGCGGATATAATAAAAAAGCGTACTCAACACATAGAGCGTTTGCAAACCAGCATTGTGTCCGTTTTGGCGGATATGGTGGAAAGCCGAGACGAGGTAACAGGTGGGCACGTAGAACGCACTACTCGCTATGTCAATATACTTTTGCGCCGAGCTATGTCCATAGACCTATACGCAGACGAAATGCGCTCTTGGGATTTTGAGCAAGTGGTTTCTTCGGCAAAACTGCACGATGTAGGGAAGATAACCATTTCTGATTTGATATTGAACAAACCGGGAAAATTAAGCCCGGAAGAATTTGAAATTATGAAAACCCATGCCATAGAAGGGGAAAAGATAATAGACAAAATTATTGAGCAGACAGGAGAAGATACTTTTTTAAGGCACGCAAAACTGTTCGCCGGCTATCACCACGAACGTTGGGATGGCTTGGGTTATCCTCGTGGGCTTAAAGGTGAAGATATTCCGTTGCAAGGCCGCATAATGGCAGTTGCCGATGTTTATGACGCGCTCACTTCTGAGCGTCCATATAAAAAAGCTTTTTCACATGAACATTCCACAGAAATAATTATGGAAAACTCAGGTAAGCAATTTGACCCTAATTTAGCGAAAGTATTCTTTGATGTAAAGGATAAATTTGAAGCTATAAATTCATCTAAGTAACTCTTTAGCGTGTGCAAGGACGGTGGGGGATTTTTCGTCTCCGAGCATTCTTGCTATTTCAGAAATGCGTTTTTCTTTGCCAAGCGGTTCTACGGTTGTATAGGTGCGTTCTTTGTCTTCAATTTTTCTAACGCAAAATTGCCCATCCGCAAGAGCCGCTACTTGGTGCAAATGTGTTATTGTGAGCACTTGGTGATATTGGCCTAATTCGCGCAAACATTCCCCAACCGTATTGGCTACCTCTCCACTGATGCCGCTATCCACCTCATCAAAAACCAAAAGCGGAACTTTATCCCTTGCTGCCATAGCACGCTTAAACGAAAGCAAAACCCTGGAAAGTTCGCCGCCGCTCGCAGATTGCTTCAGAGGTTTTTCCCCTTCGCCCTTGTTTGGGGCAAGCCAAAATTCCCCCTGCTCTGCGCCGTTTGCGCTTAAACATTCCGCAGATGCCCAGCGTGTGGAAAATACAGCGGTTGGCATTGAAAGGGAATGCAATCTGTTCTCTACCTCTGTGTCCAGTTTTTTTGCGCCAGCTCGCCTTTTCTTAGAAAGTTCTGCGCATATTTTTTCCAGTTCGGTTCTAATTTTAACAGCAGATTTTTGCAATTCCTCTATATCCGAATCCGAATTCTCCAAGGATTCCAGTTCTTGTTTTCTCTTTTCTCTAAGTTCTATAAGGGAGCTTAAATCTGCCTTGTATTTGCGTTTAAGTTTTTGTATAAGGGCTATGCGTGCGTTTGCCTTTTCTATTTGCCCTGCACTGTAAAGTTCCTCTTTGCCGAGTTTTTTCAGTTCTGAAATCAAGTTGTTAAAATAGTCTTCTGCTCCGGCGGCAGCATCGCTTTTGGGGGCACCATCGCATTTGCTCTCAAATTTTTGCAATTTGGAAACAAGCTCACCGAGAAGGTTTGAAATACCAGCTTCGCCTATTAAAAGCTCCAAGCATTCGTTAGCCATTCTGCGTTTAAATTCGCCGCTCGCAGAGCTTTGCACAATGCGTTCGCATTCTTCTTCTTCATTTATGTACAAGTTGGCATTTTTAAGTTCGTTGAATTGAAATTCCAAAAATTCCCTCTGTTCCGCAATGGATTTGGCATTTTGTTTGCATTCCTCTATTTTTTTATTTACCGCGCTCCATTTGTCAAAAGCCTCTTTGCATTTTTGCAATAGCTCCTCGTTACCGCAATAAGCGTCTATGAGTTTCTGTTGCGCTTTAACTTCTCTCAAAAGAATTTGCTCGCTCTGCCCGTGCAGTTGCACAAGCATTTCCCCAAGTTCCTGCAAATCGCTTTGGCTGGCAAGAACCCCGTTTATGCGCGCTTTGCTCTTTCCGTTAGCGAAAATTTCCCTTTGAATTTCAAGTTCAAAGTCATCAAAATCTATTTCCTTGGCTTGCAGAAATTCTCGCGCATCTGGTAAATCTTTTATTTCAAATACGCCTATTAAAACCGCGCTATCCTCGCCTTTCCTGACCAAACCGCCAGCAGCTTTTGCACCGCACAAAAGTTTTAATGCACTTAAAAATACGGATTTTCCTGCACCGGTTTCGCCGGTTATAGCCCAAAAACCTTTGGAAAATGAAACCTCCGCATTAGCTATGAGAGCCAAGTTTTTTATGGAAATATGTTTAAGCATAGCTATTTTTTGTCGCCAAAATCTGCAAACCAAAGCCTTAATTTTACCGGTTCGGCAAAAGCGGAGCTAAAATCATAACGTGCGAATGCAGACCTGTCTGAAAAAACTCTGTTGTTTCTTGAGTTAGAAAAGCTAGGAAATTCTGGCATCAGCATAGGAGGCCCAAGCCTTAGCGTATATTCCAAAGTATCTTCCTGCAAGTTCGCTGCATTTACGTAATTGCGTATGCTTGTTGTAACTTGCAGCCTTAGCGAATCACTTTTCCAAAATACAAGATTTGGATGCCCGTGCTCAATTACATCAAGTGCATTTACTCTGTAAGCTTCCGAGTTGCCATTGTTGCTCACAACCACAGGCACAGGACGTCCAAGCTCGCTCCCTGTTACTTCGCTTGATTTGGGCAAAACTAATTCCGCAAACACCACTGGTTTTCCGGCAATTCTTATTTTATCTTCCTTATTTATCTCAAAAACTACGGAAAGGGATTCTCTGACCCCAGCATACAAACATTGCTCACATTCATTTGAGATTTTTGTTATTTGGGCAACGCGCAGCAAACCAGATATATCCCCGGATATAATCGCAGTGGCTCTGGTTGGCGGTACAATGCGCAAAATTGCATCATCCGTGAGCAGTTTTATGCCAGCCAGCAACCTAAGGGTATCGGCAGTGGCACTGCGTAGAGCTAAAAATTCATCTGGAAGATGGACAAAAAATGTATCTTGCGAAGTGCCTGCTTTCCACTCAAATTTTTTTATAGGTTTGCAATCGGTGAATGGTACCGAGAATTTGAGCCAAGTTGTATCGTGCGGAGTTTCGTTTTCTACCAGCCAGCAAAATTCTGCATTTATAGCCTTTTGCGCGTCTGGAAATTTGCCGCCGTAAAAATCTTGATAAAAAATGGTATCTGTTCTTAATATCCAAACAGGAGAAAGAGCTTCCGAAACCATCAAGCCAAAGTAAAGCAACTGTTCAATGCCATTCGCATTGCCAAGCGCGGCAGAAGTATTGACTAAGAAAGCGGAGACATCGGCATCCCTAGAGGAATTTTTTACAGATAAATAAATATCTTCTTGTTCCAAGCTGTAAGAATTTGCAATGCCGCGGTCTTTAAACCATTCATTTAGAGCTTCCGAACCATCATCCGATGAGCAAGCCGAAAGAACAACGCAAAAAAATAAAACCAAAAACGAGCGAAACATAATAGGGGAATATAGAAAACTGTCTGAACCCCGATTCACAGAATTTAAGGATTTTCAGGATTAGTTAAAGAATTTCTGATATGATTTTTGCAAATCCTGCTTTGTCTAAAAAATTGCCTTTGCTTATCCAGGGAGTTTCTCTATTT